>Ga0182024_10000330_pt1 | contig 120178 bp, 124 predicted proteins | sample P32metaG_FD_120480 | JGI IMG/M metagenome (GOLD analysis project Ga0182024, IMG submission 120480) | Permafrost microbial communities from Stordalen Mire, Sweden - P3-2 metaG (Illumina Assembly) | ecosystem: Environmental > Terrestrial > Soil > Wetlands > Permafrost | place: Sweden: Stordalen... | reverse complement strand
CTGCGCTGCGCGCCCACGATACTTATCTCAGTAGTGCCCGACCGGGAGTTGACGAAAGCGAGAAAGCCGCTTAACTGACCATGAAGCCGCTGCTCAATCCTAACAACCGAGCGGACATCACCTCGGACTTAATTGAGAGACCTACAGGTTTCAGGTTAAGTGGCTCGCATGAAAATCTCGTTCGGCATCCACCTGGCTCCTGGACTCTTTCTTCGCCGTGAAGAACTAGGCAAAGTCGCGGACCTCGTGAAGATGGCGGAGGATTACGGCGCCGAGGCTATCGGCAGCTACGATTCCGCCTTTATCGGCGATGACGCGTACGTCAGAACGGCGCTGATGGCGGTCGCATCGACGCGCGCCCGGATCGGTTTGCGGCCGACTAACCCGCTTACCCGAGAGCCGCAGGTGATGGCGTCTTTTCTCGCTACCATCGATAGCCTTACCGGCGGCAGGGCCTTCATGGATATAGCCAGCGGCGACAGCGCGGTCCTTAACATCGGTTATAAGATTGCTACCCGCGCGCGAATCGAAGATTACGTTAATTGCGTGCGCTCGCTGCTCGCCACCGGCGAAGCGACCTTTCAAAAGCGGCCGCAGCGGGTGCGCTGGAGATCCAGAGTGGTTCGCAATCGCATTCCCATCTCCTTGTGCGCGGAAGGGCCGAAGATGCTGCATCTAGGCGGCAGAATCGGTGACGGCGTGATAGCAGGCACGGGGCTGCTGCCGGAAGTTATCGCGGACACAGTCGCTAAAATTCACAACGGGGCGCGCGAGGCGGGCCGCCAAACAACCGACGTCGACATTTGGTTCACGACTCGAACTTCCCTGCACGAAGATAACGAAAAGGCCGTCGATAACGTTAAGGCTTCAGTGTCGTCAATCCTTAACCATTCGATGCGCTTCAGCCTCGAAGGCAAGCTGGTTCCGGACGACCTCAAAGCGAAGCTACAAGAGTACGTTGACGGGTACGTGCTGTATGAACACGTCCAGTCGGACGGTGCCAATCCGCGGCGCATGGAAGAACTCGGTCTGACCAATTATGCGCTCAAGCGCTTCGCGCTGGCCGGCAATCCCGAGGCTTGGATCGCGCGAATTGAAGAGATCGCCGAGGCGGGCGCCAACAAACTATGGCTCAATGCGGAGGGTGGAAATTTCGACCGGCAGTTTCACTACATGCGGCTGCTCGGCGAAAAGATCATGTCTCGGTTCGTGTAAGTTACCCCTCACTTGTCGACGCGGACTTTCTTCAGCAGCGCGGTGAACCCAGTAGGACCACACGAAGTTCGGATCTATCTTGATTAGCTTCGCCCTTGATTAAGCTCCCTCATTTGGAGGGAACCCAACGCCGGAATCATTTCCCTTTGCGCGCCTTGAGTCCGTTGAGGATCAAATCGACATGCGTATTCGCATAAGCATCGAAGTCGAGTGGATGCTGTTTTGCGAGTAGCAGGCTCCATATGATGGCGGCCAGCACCGGTCCGAAGACAACCTGCGGAAAATCCGTTGCGCGGGTTCGCCTGAATTCGCGGCGCTTAACCCCGCGTTCAATCACGCGCCTCAGGATGGCGAGTCCATGGCTGATGATGTCGCGGTAGTAAAAATCAACCAGCTCAGGAAATTGGGGACCCTCCGCGATGAGCAGCCGCAAAATCTGGCGAGCGCGCGGATTCTTCACGAGCTTGGGATAAATGGCGCGAAGATGAAGACGGAGTAGCTCCTCGGCGGAACCCTCAAAATTGGCGCCTAGCGCTTCAATCTCTCCGAGGGCGGGGGCCAACGAGCTCCGGGCCGCGGCTTTGAATAGCTCTTCCTTGTCCTTGAAATAAAAGTAGATCGTGCCCTTCGTTACGCCCGCCCGCTCGGCAACGTCTTCCAGGCGGGTGGCCGCAAATCCTCGCCGCGCAAACTCCTCCAACGCAGCTTCGATAATTTCGCCGGGACGTTGTTCTTTGCGGCGCTGACGGGCGGAAGCGGGTGGCTCAGGCATGCGGTCAACGTTCGATCGGCTTGACATAAGTCCGAGGCTATTATTGACTGACTGGTAAGTCAATAATTTTCTTCAGCGCGCCCTCGATGAACATACCGACCGCATTTGACCCGAATCTTTCCAACGCCACCGCCGACGATGCGGTGTCGCGGAGTTTCAAAAGACCTGCAGCACTTCTGGTTGGAGCACTCTTGATTGCAGCGATTGGAGGACTCTTGTATTGGCGCGTCGCTGCGCAGAATGCCGCGCCCGATGCGCTGCTGGTGTCGGGAAATGTCGAGGCTCATCAGAGTCTCGTGAGCTTCAAGGACGTGACCTCGCGCATCATCGAGTTGCCGTTCGACGAAGGGAAGTGGGTGGAGCAGGGCACGCTGCTCGCGCGATTGGATGATTCGAATTACAGACAGCAGGTCGCCGTCGATGATGCCGCGGTCAGAGTTCAGCAGGAGCAGCTTGCTTCCGCGCGCGAAAGCCTCGGCGCGGCAGGGCATACGGTCGCCAATGATCAAGCTGACTTCAAAGAGAAAGCCACCGACTATCAGCGCTTTCAGGAACTTTGGAAGCAGGGTGCGACATCGGCACAGAGTCGCGATTTAGCTGAGACCGCGATGAAACAATCGCTGGCCACCCTCAAGCGCGACCAGTCGCTGCAACGGGTTGCGCAGCAAAACATCGCAACTGCTGAAGCGAATATAAACAGCGCACTTGAAACTTTGCATCTGGCGAAAATTACCCTCGGCTATACCGTTCTGCGAGCGCCATTTTCGGGTGTAATTCTGGTCCGACAGACCGAGCTCGGTGAAGTGATGCAGCCTGGAACTCCGGTGGTCACACTCGCCGATCTCGATCATGTCTGGTTGCGCGGCTATGTGGCCGAAACGGACTTGGGAAAAGTCCGCTGGGGCGAGCACGCCACCGTCACTACCGATACCTATCCGGGCAAGAAATATCCGGGCCGCATTTCATTCATATCCTCGAGCGCCGAATTCACTCCGAAAAGCGTCGAGACCCATCAGGAGCGCGTTACTCTCGTTTATCGAATCAAGATCGACGTCGAGAACCGCAATCACGAGCTGAAACCCGGCATGCCCGCGGACGCGTCGATTCAACTCGGCCAAATGAACACAGAAGGCGCCTCCGATGGACAGCCGATCCTCGGACATTGAAGTCCGCGACCTGAGCAAAAGCTTTGGCGATCTGATCGCAGTCGATCACCTGAGTTTTTCCGTCCATCGCGGCGAGATATTCGGGCTGGTCGGCCCCGACGGCGCCGGCAAAACCACTACGATGCGGATGCTCGCAGGCATATTGGCGCCCGAGAGCGGCGCGATCACCGTCGCGGGATGCGATGTCATCGCGGATCCCGAAGCCGTCAAAAGCAGGATCAGCTATATGCCGCAGCGCTTTGGGCTCTATGAAGACCTCACGGTCGACGAGAACATCCGCTTCTATGCCGACTTGTTCGGAGTAGCTCGCAAAGCGCGCGAGGAGAAAGCCGCGCCGCTATTGACGGCCTGCGGCATGAGCCAATTCCGCACTCGTCTCGCGGGCAATCTTTCCGGCGGGATGAAGCAGAAGTTGGGCCTCGTCTGCGCACTGATTCATACTCCGCGCGTGCTGCTGCTCGATGAGCCTACCAACGGCGTCGATCCGGTTTCGCGGCGCGAATTCTGGGGGATGCTCTATTCGCTGCTGGGGCAGGGCGTCACGATTCTTAACTCGACCGCGTATCTCGACGAGGCCGAGCGATGCCATCGCTTGGCGCTGCTGCACAACGGCCGGCTGTTGTTTTGCGATGAACCCGAAAATCTGAAGGCGCGCCTGCCCGGGGCAGTGCTTTCGATCGTCACATCCGAGGGTCGTCGGTTGCGCACCGAACTTCGTCATGCGCCAGGCGTTACCGGCACGGTCCTGGTCGGCGACGCGATCCATATCTTTGTCGATGATGGCGCACGCCGGCTTAAAGAGATTCGCGGGCGGCTTGATGCGGACCATATCGACTACGCCGAGATCGCCGAGGTCCCGCCCACCATCGAAGACGTGTTCGTCAGCGCGACGGCTGAACCGGAGGCGGCTTAGCGGAGCCGAAGTGGCTTACATGGAGAACTCGGTGCTCGTGCGCGATCTCGTCAAGCGCTTCGGCACGTTCACGGCAGTCGATCACGTGAGTTTCGAAACGCAGCCTGGCGAGGTGTTTGGGTTCCTCGGCCCCAATGGCTCCGGGAAGTCAACCACCATTCGCATTCTTTGCGGGCTGCTCCATCCGACTTCCGGCCGCGCCGAGGTTGCGGGGCTCGACGTGGTGCGCTCCTCGGAACAAATCCGTCGCCAAATCGGTTACATGTCGCAGAAGTTTTCGCTCTACAACGATCTCACTGTGATCGAGAATCTGCGTTTCTATGGCGGCCTGTACAATGTCGTTGGCGGCGAACTCGACGAAAGAATTCGGTGGGCGCTCGCGATGGCCGGACTGAGTGGGCGCGAGCACAGTCTTACCGGCACCCTTTCCGGCGGATGGAAGCAGCGGCTCGCGCTGGGGTGCGCCGTGCTACATAGGCCGCGGATAATTTTTCTCGACGAGCCTACGTCGGGTGTCGATCCGGTGTCGCGGCGGCGCTTCTGGGAATTAATCCAGGAGCTCAGCGCCGAGGGCGTGACGGTTTTCGTCACCACGCACTACATGGACGAGGCTGAATATTGCAATCGGCTTGCGTTGATCTTTCGTGGCCGTCTGGTCGCGCTCGGGACTCCGACAGAGCTCAAGCTCAACTCGGTCAAAGGCGAGATTTTGATGATCGAGGCGAGCCCTCTCGGGCAGGCACTTGAGGTCGTGAAGACAGCCGACGGAGTGCGCGATGCGGCGGTATTCGGCAACGCGCTTCACGTGGTCGTCGCCAATGCAGATGCAGCGATGACGGCGGTGCGAACTGCATTGGATTCCCGCGGCATTCAAATCAAACGGATGGGACGCATCCGTCCGAGCCTCGAGGATGCGTTCGTTGCGCTTACGAGCGATGGCGCAACGAGAACGGCGCCGTCACGGGCTGACGCCAGGACAAAATCGTCATGTCACTGAACCGGCTAAGCGCGATCACGCGCAAGGAGATAATTCAGATTCGTCGCGATCCGCGAAGTCTGCTGATCGTTTTCCTCATGCCCGCGATGTTGATGGCGCTGATGGGTTATGGGATCAGCCTCGATCAGAAGAATGTTCCGGTGTGTGTTTTCGATCGCGAAGGCAGCCAGCAAAGTCAGGATCTCCTCAAGCATTTTCAGGCCTCCATCTACTTTAACGTCGTGATGGTCAACGACGACTATGCGAGCCTGGTTCGCGCGATCGACCGGGGCAAATGCAGTCTCGGACTCGTGATTCCCAACGATTTCTCGGAGCAACTGCGCAACGGTGGCGAGGTTGACGTGCAGGGAATCGTCGACGCGACCGACGATAACACCGCCAACTTGATCTTCGGCTACGGCGAAGCGGTGGTGGCCGGCTATTCGAATGACGTGCAGCTTCAGTATCTCAGCAGCAACGGCTTCGCCACGATGAATGCTCCCGTGTCTGTACAGTCGCGCACCTGGTTCAACGAGGACCTCGACAGCAGCAACTTCATCGTGCCGGGTGTGGTGGTGCTGGTTATGGCCGTCATCGGAACGTTTCTGACTTCGCTGACGGTAGCGCGCGAGTGGGAGCGCGGCACGATGGAGCAACTGGTGTCGACGCCGGTGACGCCGCTCGAAGTGACGATCGGGAAGCTGATTCCGTATTTCGCGTTAGGCTTCATCGATACGATTTTTTGCGAAGCGATTGCGGTGTTTTGGTTTCAAGTACCCTTTCGAGGCGCGTTCGTGATGATGTTCCTCGCGTCGGCGCTCTTTCTCGCGGTGGTTTTGCTCCTGGGCTATTGGATCTCGGCCGCGACCAAATCACAATTGGCGGCCAGTCAATTCTCGCTGGTGCTGACTTTCTTGCCCGCATTTCTTCTCTCCGGGTTTGCTTTTCCGATCGACCAAATGCCGATCGCGGTGCAGGCGATCACTTATCTAACCCCGGCTCGATACTACCTGACGCTGGTCAAGGCAATTTTTCTGAAGGGAACCGGAGTGGCTCCGCTCATGCCGCAAATGTTTGCGCTGACTCTCTTCGCGACGATCGTCGGACGGATGGCGCTGCGTTCGTTTCGTAAGGTTCTCGAGTGAGAACGCAAATGTTGAATCGATTGCGCCAGATGCTCAGAAAAGAATTCATTCAGCTTTTGCGCGATCCGCGCGCGCGATTTGGCCTGCTGGTGCCGTCGATCCTGCAGGTCCTCATCTATGGCTATGCGGCCACTTTCGAACTCCATCATGTTCGCATGGCGGTACTCGACCTGGATCATTCGTACGAGAGCCGTGACCTTCTGAGCCGCTTCGAATCCAACGGCCATTTCGAACTCATAGCGACTCTGAACAATCGGCATCAAATCACGGACTTGATCGATCGCGGCACGGCGACTCTTGCGATCCAGATCCTTCCCGGATTTTCGGAATTGGTCGGCAAAGGTCAGACCGCGCCGGTGCAAGTTATTCTGGATGGAACCGACTCGAATACCGCACTGATTGCGCTCGGCTATATCAACGAAATCGCAAATGGCTACGCGCAGGACTACGCGAAAGCGAATCTGATGCGGACCGCGCCGGCGATTGCCGTTCATTTACCGGACGTCGAGCTTGCGCGGCGCCCATGGTACAACCCCAATCTCGAAAGCCAATGGTTCTTCGTGCCGGGGACGATCGGGAGCATCCTGCTTACGTCGTGTTTGACATTGGCGGCCTTCGCGATCGTGCGCGAGCGCGAAGTCGGGACCTTGGAGCAGGTGATGGTCAGCCCGATTTCGCGGCTGGAATTTATTTTGGGAAAGACCATCCCATTTTTCCTGATCGCGACGACTCAGATGATCCTGATCATGTTGATCGCAAGGCTGTGGTTCCAGGTCCCGTTTCATGGGAGCTACCTGCTGCTTGGAATCGGCACCAGCGTGTTTCTGCTAAGTATACTCGGCGTGGCGCTGCTCATTTCCACGGTGTCGGGCACCCAGCAACAGGCGATGATCGCTTCCTTCTTTTTCATTATGCCGGCGATAACGTTGTCGGGGTTTTCGTTTCCGATCAGCGCGATGCCGCGCGTAATGCAGTGGTTCACTTATCTGGACCCGTTACGATTTTACCTCGTCATCATCAGGGGCAGTTTTCTGAAGGGCAGCGATTGGGCGGCCCTATGGTCGCAAATCGTTGCCCTCGTCATAATCGCCACCGCGTTGCTAGCCATCAGCGTTCAGAGATTTCACAAGTCGCTCGACTGATTAGATCCAATGAGCGTGCGGATGCATTTCACGGCACCGTGGTTTAGTGCTTAAATCATCCGCTGCCGTTGGACGAACTCATCGGAGGAACTCTCCATGCCATACGCGCCCGACAATCGGCCCTTTTACGATGCCGACAGCCACATCATGGAGCTGCCGGATTTCCTGCAACGATACGCGGACCCAGACCTGCGCGATCAGATGCCGGCAGCAAGCTACAGCGCCTCGCTCGTCACTGACGAAGAAGTCGCGGTGATCATGTCGCGAGGTGGGCGGCATAGCGCGGATCACGTCGCGGAACTCTTCGGCCTGGGCGATCGTTTGATCGAGACCTCGAAGGAGATTCAAGCACTGGGCGCATTCGATGGCGGCGAGCGCTCGCGTGCGCTGGACATGCTCGGCTTCAAGAAGCAGCTCGTATTCGCGACCCATAGCGTCTACACGTCGTTTTGGCCGAGCCCGAAGATCAGTCCCCGGCTTCGCTATGGGGCCGCACGCGCACACAACCGTCACATGGTGGACTTTTGCGCGCATGATTCCCGCCTGATGGGCGTGGCGATCGTGCCGCTCGAAGAACCGCAGCTCGCGCTCGAGGAGCTGGACTTCGCGATCAAGTCGGGGCTGAAAGCGGTTTGGGTACCGCATCATTCGTGCGGCGGCCGCTCTCCCGGCCACGTGGATTTCGATCGCTTCTGGGCCACGCTCGCGGATTCGGGAATACCCTTCGCGCTGCATGTGGGCGGGTCGCCTTTGCAGCTCGCGCCCGAATGGACGAACAACGGCAAACCGCCGGCCCGAGACTGGATGGGCGGTGGCGAAAATGTTCGCACCAAAGACGCGGCCGTGTTGCATCAGGGTCCCGAGACTTTCCTTTCGATGATGCTGATCGATGGAGTGTTCGAGCGATTTCCTCGCCTGCGAGGTGCGAGCGTTGAGCTGGGTGCCGGATGGGTACCGTCGCTGCTTACTCGCCTCGAATGGGTCGTGCGCAATTGGAGCAAGGTCGACGAGAGCGTCGCGAAGTTCAAGCGGCCACCATCCCAGCAGCTCACCGAGCAGATGGCGTTCACGCCGTATGTGTTCGAAGATGTCGGCGCGCTCATCGATCAATCCAACCCGGATCTCTATCTCTTCTCGACGGACTATCCGCACACGGAAGGCGGCCGAAACCCGATTGCGCGTTTCGAGAAATCGCTCGATTTTCGTTCGGAGGGGGTACGCGACCGGTTCTACTCGGAGAACTTCCTGCGGATATTCCCGCAGGCGCGCGCGGCGTAACCGGATTTCGTTGGTGGGCGGTGCAGGGATCGAACCTGCGACACCCGGCTTGTAAGGCCGATGCTCTACCGCTGAGCTAACCGCCCATCGAAAACCGAATGTATATCGTCGCAAGCTTGCGCGCGAAACTCAAAACGGATCGGAGCCTCGGCTCGAATATCCGGTAGTAAAATTGCGAATTCGTGAAACTGACTGGAAGCGGATTGCTCAACCGCGCCGCAGATTGCGTAACAAAACTGCCGCATCGACAAGCTCGCCCCGATCAGCCTCTGCTGTTGCTTCGAGGATCTCAGCTTCCTGTTCCGGCGTGAGTTCGAAGCTCTCGGAATCATCCGCGGCAATGACAGCGACGGGGGTGCCTTCCTCGAAGGGCTCACCCTCCAGAACCACCTTGCCGGCGACGATTTTTCCGGTTGCAACTCGCATCTTCGTATCGTACATCGCACGTCGAAGGTGCGCAAAAAAAGACGCCCGCTCCAGATGTGCTCAGGCGGGCGTCATGTCGACGGATGTTCTAGTCAGCCTTCGGAGTCGCTCGAACTCGATGCGGCCGGCGCGCCTTCCAATCCCTCATTGAGGGAGTCCTTGAGCTGCTTGCCCGGCTTGAATTTCGCCGAGCGGCTCGCCGAAATCTGAATCGATTCTCCGGTCTTGGGATTGCGGCCGGTGCGCGCCTGGCGATCCGATACCGAAAAGGTGCCGAAGCCCGATATATTCACGCGCTGGCCCTGTTTCAACGCCGTGATGACGTCCTCGAGGACGATGTTGATTGCCTTTTCAGCTTCGGCCTTGTTCATCGGAAGCTTGTTGGCCAGAGTCTCGATTAGTTCCGCCTTTGTCATTGGCTGCTGCGGCGCCCTCCCGTAACAAGGTTAAAACCGCGAGGCTGCACTTTATCGGTACAGCCTCGCGGAATCTATAGCAGGTCGTTCAAGAAAGGTTGGGGTTGGGCGAGACGATCGGCTCGTCCTCGTCTTCGCCGAGCTCTGCCTTTTCTTCCGCTTCGAAACTGGGTGGTGCTGTCGGCGCCGCCGGTTTCTGCGAGAAAAACGCATCCGGATCCGCGAGCACCAGTGCATGCCGAAGTACGTCGTCCATGTGCTCGACCATCACCAGGTTGACGCCTTTCAGGATTGGAGCAGGAATCTCCTCGATGTCCTTTTCGTTCTCTTTGGGAATGAGCACCATCTTGATGCCACCCCGATGCGCCGCCAGGACCTTCTCTTTCAGCCCGCCGATCGGCATCACGCGCCCACGCAGCGTGATCTCACCCGTCATTGCGAGGTCATTGCGCACCGGCACCTTGCATAGCGCCGAGACCAGCGCCGTCGCTAGCGTGATGCCCGCCGAAGGACCATCTTTTGGAATCGCGCCCTCGGGCAAGTGAATGTGGATATCGATCTTGTGATAGAAATCCGACGGCAGCCCGATCTTGTCCGCGCGCGACCGCACATATGACATCGCAGCCTGCGCGCTCTCCTGCATCACGTCGCCGAGCTGACCGGTGATGGTGAGCTTGCCGCGGCCGGGGACAATCGTGACCTCGACCTGGAGCAACTCGCCGCCCATCTCGGTCCACGCGAGACCAGTGGCGACGCCAATTTGCGGTTCGATGTCTGCGATTCCATAGCGGAAGCGCGGCGGCCCGAGGAACTTCGGCACGCTCGAGCTGGTGATCTTCACATGCGCATTGCGATCGGTCTTGACGACTTCGACCGCGGCCTTGCGACAAACGCCCGCGATCTCGCGCTCGAGGTTTCGAACGCCGGATTCGCGGGTGTAGCGGCGCAGGATCATCAGAAGCGCGCCATCGGAGAACTCGATGTTCTCCTCTTTGAGGCCGTTGGCCTCGCGCTGCTTCTTCACCAGGTACTTCTTGGCGATGTTGAGTTTCTCGACCTCGGTGTAACCCGGGATGCGGATTACTTCCATTCTGTCTTGCAACGGGCGCGGGATCCGATCCAGCGTGTTAGCGGTGGTGATGAACATCACCTTGGACAGGTCGTAGTCGCAGTCGAGGTAGTGATCGTTAAAGGTGTTGTTCTGCTCGGGATCGAGGACCTCCAGCAGCGCCGAGGAGGGGTCGCCGCGGAAGTCGGTCGACATCTTATCAACCTCGTCCAGCAGCATGACCGGATTGCTCGAACCCGCCTTGCGAAGGCTCTGGATCACCTTGCCGGGCAGCGCGCCGATGTAGGTGCGGCGATGGCCGCGGATTTCGGCCTCGTCGCGCACGCCACCTAGCGAGACGCGTACGAATTTGCGTCCGGTTGAGCGCGCGATCGATTTGCCGAGGGAGGTTTTGCCGACTCCCGGAGGTCCAACGAGGCATAGGATCGGGCCCTTCATCTGGCCGACCAGAGTCTCGACGGCGAGGTATTCAAGGATGCGTTCCTTGACCTTATCGAGGCCGTAATGGTCTTCCTCGAGGATGCGCTCGGCTTCTTTGATGTCGAGCTTGTCCTCGGTGTACTCGAACCACGGCAGGGCGAGGAACCAATCGAGGTAGTTACGGACGACGGTCGCCTCGGCCGACATGGGCGACATCATCTTTAGTTTCTTGATTTCGCGCTCGCATTTCTCGCGAGCTTCGGCCGGCATCTTTTTCTGCCGAAGCTTTTCTTCCAATTCCTGAATCTCGTTCTTGAATTCGTCTTTCTCGCCGAGCTCCTTCTGAATCGCGCGCATCTGCTCGTTGAGGTAGTACTCCTTCTGGGTCTTCTCCATCTGCTTCTTGACCCGGGAGCGGATGCGTTTTTCGACTTCGAGGATCTCGAGTTCCGACCTCATGTAGCCGAGGATCTTCTCCAGCCTCTCTGCCGGATTAGTGGTCTCCAGCAGCGCCTGCTTGTCCTCCAGCTTGATCGACAGATGTCCCACCAGCTTGTCGGCCAGGAACGCAGGATCATCGACCGCCGCGATCGAGGTGACCATCTCGGGTGGAATCTTCTTGTTAAGGCGAACGTAGTTATCGAAGGTTGAGGTGACCGAACGGATTAGCGCCTCGACCTCAGTAGTGCGATCGCAAACTTCCTCGATCTCTTCCGCCTCGACCTGGAAATACTCGTCACTTCCGACGTATTTGAGGATGCGCGCGCGCTTCTTGCCCTCGAGCAGCGCCTTGACGGTGCCGTCAGGGAGCCGGAGCAACTGCACCACGACGCCGAGCGTTCCAACATTGTAGAGATCACCCGCCTGCGGCTCGGCCACTTTGGCGTCTTTCTGGGCAACCAGCAGGATAGGGCGCTTGCTCGCTTCGGATGCTTCCAGCGCTTTGATCGATTTTTGGCGTCCGACGAAGATTGGATAAACTTCGTGCGGGAACACTATTAGCTCGCGCAACGGAAGCAATGGAACCACTGCCGCTGTGCCAGGATTATCTTTCTTATCGTTTCTAAAAAGCATTTTGTTTGATCCCGGACCGTCAGGCCGTCTCTGCCGTCTTTTGGTAGACTAAAAGCGGCTGTTCTTTCTGGGTTACAGTTTCCTCCGAGATCAGAACCTCCTTGATGTTGGGCTGCGACGGAATGTCGTACATCAGGTCCACCATGATGCTTTCCATGATGGCCCGCAGTCCGCGCGCGCCCGACTTCCGTTTGAGCGCCTCGCGCGCAATTGCGCGTAGCGCCGCGTGGTTGAACTTGAGGTGCACATTCTCCATGTCGAAAAGTTTTTGATATTGCCGGACCAGGGCATTCTTCGGCTCGGTCAGGATGCGTACTAGCGCGTCCTCATCGAGCTCGCCCAAGGTCGCGATCACCGGCAGGCGACCGACGAATTCGGGAATCAACCCGAACTTCAGGAGGTCTTCCGGCTGCACCTCGTTGAGCAACTCGGAAACCGATTTGGCGTCGCGATGGCTCAGGTCGGCGCGAAATCCCATCGTCTTGCCCGCGATGCGGCGGCGGATAATGTCCTCCAACCCGACGAAAGCGCCTCCGCAAATGAACAGGATGTTGGTGGTATCGACCTGGAGGAATTCCTGCTGAGGATGCTTGCGGCCGCCCTTGGGTGGAACCGAGGCCATCGTGCCCTCGATAATCTTCAGGAGCGCCTGCTGGACGCCTTCACCGGAGACATCGCGCGTGATCGAGGGGTTGTCGCCCTTGCGCGCGATCTTGTCGATTTCGTCGATATAGACGATCCCGCGCTGGCATCGCTCGATGTCGTAGTCGGCGTTCTGCAGGAGCGACAGGATGATGTTCTCGACATCCTCGCCGACGTAGCCGGCCTCGGTTAGCGAGGTCGCATCGGCAATCGTGAACGGCACCTGGAGGAAGCGGGCCAGCGTCTGCGCCAGCAGCGTCTTTCCGACGCCGGTCGGGCCGGCGAGCAGGATGTTGGATTTCTGCAGTTCGACGTCGCCCGTGACCATCTGCGAATCGATTCGCTTGTAATGGTTGTGGACGGCGACCGAGAGAATTTTTTTGGCGCGTTCCTGGCCGATTACATATTGGTCAAGAACCCGTTTGATTTCCGCTGGTTTTGGAACTGCGGAGGATTGGCTGAAGGCCTCTTCGTTGTCGGTTTCTTCGGCGATTATATCATTGCAGAGATCGATACATTCGTCGCAGATATAAACCGTGGGCCCCGCGATGAGTTTGCGCACCTCATCCTGGCTTTTGCCACAGAACGAGCAAACCAGATTGCCCGAGCGGTCCTCATGCTTCGCCATTACTGCCTCCCACGCTTCACTTGGAGGGCCCTCGGCTAACGATTACCTCATCGATTAGCCCATATTCAACCGCCTGTTGCGGAGCCATAAAGTAGTCACGATCGGTATCTTTTTCCAGTTTCCGCAAACTTTGGCCGGTATGCTTCATTAAAATGTTGTTGAGTTCTTCGCGCGCCCGCAAAATCTCTTTCGCGTGAATCTCGATATCCGACGCTTGCCCGCGAGCGCCGCCCAGCGGTTGATGGATGCAAATCGTCGAATGAGGCAGGGAGTAGCGCTTCCCTTTCTGGCCCGCCGTCAGCAGGATCGCGCCCATACTCGCCGCGAAGCCGAGACATAGCGTCGAAATCGGCGGCTTGATGAACTGCATCGTGTCGTAAATTGCGAGTCCAGCCGTGACCGATCCTCCCGGCGAGTGGATATAGAGGCTGATTTCTTTGTCAGGGTCCTCAGATTCGAGGAATAGGAACTGGGCCGTGATCAGATTGGCAACGTCGTCGTTGATTTCAGTGCCCAAGAAAACGATACGGTCCTTCAACAGCCGCGAATAGATATCGTACGCTCGCTCACCGCGGCCGGTCTGCTCGATAACAATCGGGACCAGGTTGCTCATAAAACCGAGCCACGGATGGGGCTTTTCCACCCTGGCGCGTAGCCATACTCCCCGAGGTGGATTCTATCGGTTTCAGATTTTCCGGGCAACATAAACCGGCGTTTGCGGGGAGGTTTCATGTTGGTTACGATTCCGCTCCTATCTCGCCTCCGCCCTTGGCGCGGGTCAGCAGCTGGTCCATGACTTTTTCACGCCGCATCGTTTGTCGCAGTCCCTCTCTGTTCTGCTCTTGCGTGTAAAATTCAGAAAATCTCTCTCGGTTCTTCGTTCCGGCTTGTCTAATTATAGCACCGATTCGCTCCGCCAACTCATCATCGTTGACCTCAACCTTTTCTTGCTCGGCGAGGGCGTCGAGGGCCAAGCTGGTCGCCGCTCGCTTTTGCGCCCGATTCTTGATGTCCTCGGCCGCGCCCTGCACGCGCTCGCTTACCTGCTCCTCGGGCAACCCGGCCTGACGGAGTGTCGAGGCCAACTCGGATTCCATCGCGCGTTGCTCGCGGGTGACCAGCGATTCGGGGACATCAATCTTGTTGCGATCGAGCACCAGATCGAGCAACCCGGCGCGCGCACGCGAATCAGCTTCGGATTTGGCATGCGCCAGGAGGTCGGTGCGGACGCGCTCGCGAAGCTCGGCAAGATTCTGGACGTCGCCCTGATCCTTGGCGAAGTCGTCGTCGAGGGCGGGCAGCTCGCGCAGATAGATCTCTTTCACGTTTGCGCGCCATTCGACGGTCTTGCCCGCGAGGTCCTTTTGCTCATAGTCCGCGGCGAAGGTCCGGGTCTTGCGCGCTTCCTCGCCGATCTTCGCGCCGATCAGTACCTCGTCGAGTCCATGCGCGAGGCTCTTCTTCGAAATCTCCAGCAGCCGGTTCTCGCCCTTGGTCTCGGACAGCGGCTTGCCGTCCTCGAAGCCCTCGATGGTGACGACGGCCACATCACCCTCTTGGACCACGTCGCGGCCCTCGACTTTTTTGAGGCTGGCCTGGCGCTCACGCAACCGCTCGATCGTGTCGTCGATGTCTTTGTCGGTCACCGCGATAGTTTCCTCGGGGACCTTAAGACCTTCGTAATCCTTGATGACGACCTCGGGCTTGAGGTCGAACACGGCGCTGAACTTGAGCGTCTCGGGGAGGTTAGTTTCCTCGTTGATGATCTCGGGCTCGACGATGGGTTTGAGGTTGTGCTCCTCAAGCGCCTTGTCGGTGTATTCCTTGACCAGCTTCTGGATGACCTCGCTGCGGACCTGGTCGCCGAAAAATTTCTCGAGCAGATTGCGCGGAGCATGTCCCGGGCGAAATCCCTTCAGCACCACGCCACGGCGAAGCTCGTTGTAGGTTTTATCGAGTTCCCGTTTGATCTCGTCGGGCTCGACCTCGATGGTGAGTTTGCGCCGGAGCGCGGAATTTTCTTCGATGTTGACGTTCATTTTTCTAAAGCCTTAACAGATAAACACACGCCGGATAGATGGATCAACGCTTTATGTCATTATGCGGCGGATCTCGTGATGGCAAAATCGATCGCAACGAGATTGATCGAGCTAAATGTTCGTCCCGGGAGACGCGAACGCGAGCGAAGATTGGCGAAGCAAGGCATCGATAGATGATGCTCTTCGAGGGCTCGCCGCGCTGTAACAGTTTTGGCTCTAATTGCTGGACTTCATGGCGAGGAAAATCTAGACTGCGCCCGATACGCTTGGGGCAAAGGTCCGTCGAACGATGCTTCGTATTCTTGGCAACGATTGACAATTGCATTGTTGACCTAATCCCGCATTCCCAAAAATTTCAGGAGATCGAAGTTAGATGAGTGAAGCCAATATCGTTCTGCCAGCGCTGACCAGCGCGCAGGTTGCGATCCTCTGGTTCATTCTTGGTTCCGCCGTTATCGGATTACTTTACGGCGGCATTCTGGTGCGCACCGTACTGGCCGCGGACCCGGGACCCAAGTCGATGACCGATGTGAGCGACGCGGTGGAAATCGGCGCGATGGCGTATCTCAAACGCCAGGTCAGCACCATGTCCATCTTCGTAGCCATCATCTTCGTTGCGCTCTTCCTCATGTACCGCAACGTCTACCACGACTTGTGGCTGTCGCTCGGTATTTCGGTCGCGTTCCTGCTCGGCGTTGGCGCGTCCTATCTTGCCGGATTCATCGGGATGTGGCTCGCGGTCAAGGGCAATGTCCGCAGCGCCAATGCCGCGCTGACCAGCTTCAAAGATGCGATGGAACTCGCATTCAAGGCGGGCGGCGTCTCGGGCATGGCCACTGTCGGCCTCGGCCTCCTCGGGGCCACCATCATCTTCCTGGTCTACCAGCAGGATGCGATGAAGGTGCTGATCGGGTTCGGATTCGGCGGCTCATTGGCCGCCCTTTTTATGCGCGTCGGCGGCGGCATCTACACCAAAGCGGCCGACGTCGGCGGCGACCTCGTCGGCAAGGTCGAAGCTGGGATCCCGGAAGACGATCCTCGCAACGCTGCCACCATCGCGGATAACGTCGGCGACAACGTCGGCGATTGCGCCGGAATGGCGGCTGACGTTTTCGAATCCTACGAAGTCACCCTCGTGGCCGCGATCATCCTCGCCGCTTACGCCGTCAACGAACCCGACTTCATTGCCGTGTATGGCGCCGCGGCGGGCGCGTTCGCGATGAGGCTGATCGTCTTCGCGTTGATCCTGCGCGCCGTCGGCGTGTTCACCTCGATCCTCGGCATCATGGCGGTTCGCGTGCCGGCCGGGACCGCGATGCGAGATCCCATGACGCCCATCGTTACCGGCTACATGGTTTCGGCGGTCTCATCGGTCATCGCCTTCTTCGTCGTCAACTGGATCTATCTCCAGGATCCTCGCACCGGCGCCACCGACTGGCGATTTGCTGAATGCGCCACCCTCGGCATCATCCTCGCGGTCGTGACGTTGTGGCTTACCAACTATTTCACACATCCGGACAAGAAGCCGGTCACCGAGACCGCGACCTCCGCGCGCACCGGCCCGGCGACGCTGATTCTGTCGGGTCTCGCCGAAGGTATGGAATCCTCGGTGTGGGCGCTGATGGTTATCGCGGCCACTATCATTGGCGCGATGGTCATCTTCCACGAATCGCTGGCGCTGCAGTTCTTCGGCATCGCGCTCGCCGGCCTGGGACTGCTGACCACCACGGGATTCATCCTCGCGATGGATACCTACGGACCGATCACCGACAACGCGCACGGGATTTTCGAAATGGGCGGAATCCATCAGGAAGAGGCGTCGCGCACGCTCTCGTGGATGGATGCGATCGGCAATACCACCAAGGCGCTGACCAAGGGCCTCGCGATCGCGACCGCGGTGCTCGCGGCGGTCTCGCTGTTCCGCTCGTTTATAGATGAGGCGCATCTCGGCGCGATCGGCGTCCAGATCAATATGCCCACCGTGTTCGTCGGCCTGATGATCGGCGGCGCGGTCCCGTTCCTGTTCAGCTCGTTCGCGATCAAAGCGGTCACCCGCGCGGCCTACCAAGTCGTGTTCGAGGTGCGCCGCCAGTTCCGCGAGCATCCGGGAATCATGGATTACACCGAAAAGCCGGATTACAGCCGATGCGTCGATATCGTCACCGCCAGCGCGCAGCGCGAATTGCTCGGCCCCGGCATCCTGGCCGTGTTCGCGCCGCTGATGGTCGGCTTCGGCCTCGACGTCGGCGCGCTCGGCGGCTTCCTCGGCGGCACCATCATCACCGGCCAGTTGATGGCGGTGTTCATGTCGAATGCGGGTGCCAACTGGGACAACGCCAAGAAGAAGGTCGAGGACGGTTTCCTCGGCGGCAAAGGCACCGACATTCATAAAGCGGCGGTGGTGGGCGATACGGTTGGCGATCCATTCAAGGATACTGCCGGACCCGCGCTAAATCCGATGATCAAGGTGATGAACCTGGTCGGCATCCTCGCGGCGCCGTTCTGCACTCAGTCGCTCAACGTTGTGACTCCGACCCGCGTCATCGTCACCGCGCTGTCAGTGACGATGCTCGCAATCGCGGTTGCTTTCTCGAAGCGTGGCTCGTTGGCCGAGGAGGCTCCAGCCACGGGCGAGAAGACCAAAGCGGCCGCGTAGTTTCGCATTCTCTCGATTGCTTCAAGAGGCGGGCGACTTCGTCGCTCGCCTCTTTTTGTACCACCGCACTCCTAAGTGTCGCACGATAGTCGACACTTAGTCGCACTACATGTTACATTGGATCGTGATAATGAGTTTTCGGCATCGAGCGCTTAAAGAACTGTTCGAAACAGGCAGAAGTGCCGGTGTCCCGCCGGAACTCCGCAGACGCTGTGCCAACCGGCTTGAAGTTCTAAACGCTGCCAGAAACTTAACCGCTCTGAGCGTTACGGGATTTAACACTCACCCGCTGCGCGGATCCGATCCGCTACGATACAGCATCTCAGTAAGCGGACCATGGCGGATAACTTTTCAATTCACCGCGCCAGACGCATATCTGGTGGATTTGGAGCAGTATCACTAGGAGCGAAAAATGAGTTCAAGGGAATACGAGGTTGATCGGGCGAAGCTCGCCAAGCGACCGCCAATCCATCCCGGAGTTATCTTCGCCGAGGAGGTGATGCCGGAGTTGCGTAAGAATCGGACCATCGCAGACGTCGCCGCGCTGCTGGGAGTCAGCCGCGCCACGCTGCACCGGGTAATGGCGGGTGATATCGCGATCAGCGTGGATATGGCGCTCAGGCTGGGTAAGCTGTGCGGCAATGGTCCCGAACTATGGCTGAGCCTGCAAGCCAGCTATGACACGTTCATCGCAACTCGGCGACTAGGCAAGGTGCTGGAGCGAATACCTACGATCCGATAGCAGTACAAGGATCTGACTCATCTATTGATCATTTCTCATTCTCTAGCCGTTGCCCCGCGATTGGAGCATGCGCCACGCGAATGTCGCGACCGTATAAATCGTCAGCGGCACCAGCGGCGCGAGGTACCGAACATTTTCCCCATACTCGAGGAATGCCTGCACGACCGAACCGGCGAGCACGATTGCGATCACTGCGAGATCGAAGTCGAAGCTGATGCGGCCCATCAACCAGCGCGCAATCGAGTAAGCCGCGACGATCAGGAACATCACGTTGATCCCCAACTGAAATGACGCGAAGACCAGCAGCAACGCATACATCGCGCGGGTGGTCGAGTCCCTGAAAAATCCGAGATAGCGATAGAAACCGAAGCCCCAAAACCGACCCCACGCTCTCGCTACGGATTCGAGATACAGGATCGGATGCTCCGCGAACATCTCGAGCGACATGCGCGTGAGCTGCTTCGATAGTTCGGCGGTTGAAAGCCCGGTCTTCCGCTTGATCGCGCCTTCGGCATACCAAATGGTCATGGTCTGACTTCCCATTCGTGGGATTTGCCAGGCGCGGTATCGCAGGTAGATGTCGCGGATCGTCGAATATTGCGGCGGCGCGAGTTCCATGAACGCGCCGCTGTGGTTGCTGAGGTTGTATCCCGTCGTGGTTGTCACCCCGAAGTAATCGATGGTGTGTTTGTTGATGGCCGACCATCCGATCGCGAGGATCAGCGTGGGTGCGAGAATCATCGCCAGCCGTTCACCGCGCAGGCGCCGCAGGCCGGCAATCGAAAAGCAAAAGTACAACGGGCCGAGGTATAGGAACATCGGGCGCGTCATGCCCGCCAGCGCCGCCGACATCCCCAGCAGCGCGTAGTTCCAAATTGTGCCGTGCGCCCCGGGGGTACGTCGTTTGCTCGCATCGATTCGCGCGAACGCCAGCAGCGAAAGAACGATCCAGAATGTACATAGCGTCTCGCTGTATATTATCTCTTCGAAAAGTAGCTCGCTGATCGCGAGGCTGGCGAGTAAGCCGACTACGAAGGATGCCGCCGCGCTGCGCGTTCGACGCCATGTGATCGCGAACAGCATCGATGCGATGCCGACTCCGAGCGCGCACTGAATCCATCGCACCGCTCTCGTGTCCATCCCGGCGAGCAAAAGCAGCAGGGGATAGATGGGGGTTCGTCTGCCGTCATATTGGCTGAAATCGAGGCTCGCGATCGATCGCGCCGCGAGCATGTATTCGTTGGTGTCCCAGGAACTTCGCGCGCGGAAATTAATCCCGATGACAATCCGTGCGAGCGCGGAAATCGCGATGAGGATGATCAGTGCAAAAGCGGGCCGGCTGACCAGACGATCACGGATCTTCGCTACGGAGGTTGGAGGCATTCGCGCTGCGAGCGAGGTTACTAGACGCCGCTCTCAGCGACAAATGCCGGCGCATCAGGAATCCCAGGCGTGCTCGCCGAACAAGCGGTCGCCTTCCTGAATCCAGCGCTTGTTCATTTCCCAGTTGTCCATCGTCGCGCGCATCCGCACCAGGATGATTCCGATCCCGACCAGAATGCGGAACAGGTAAAGCAGATCCGCGGGGAGACTCACATTGGTAAACAGGGCGCGATCAGGTTCATCGGTAGGAAAAGCCTCCGGAACGTAGTGAAACGGTCCGGGCTCGCGCACATCGACCGAGCGCGTCTTCCACATCTCGATGAAGTCGCGATAGTCGCCGGCGTCGTGGCCATTGACGACGTTCAACTTGCGCAGCGCCGTGAGCATCTTGTCGTCGTTCTTTTGCAGCAGCCCCGCCATGAAGTGCCTAAACGTCGAAGTGGTCTCGGGACTCCATCGCTTCACGCATCCAAAATCGAGAAACGTTACATAGCCGTCATTATGGAAGAGGTAGTTGCCCGGATGAGGGTCGGCATTGAACAAGCCGTGGATCTGAATCGAATGACCGACGAATTCGTTCATCACCAGCACCGCCGCATCGTTGCGTGGATGATTCTGGTCGAGTGCGATGAAATCGTAAAAACGTTTGCCTTCATCGAAGGCCTGGGTGAGCACGCGCCTGGTCGAGTATTTGTCGAATACCGCCGGAATCCGAATCCGCGGATGATTGGCGAACACCGCGGCGAAATCGCGTTGATTGCGCGCCTCGTTCTCGTAATCGAGTTCCTCGCGAATGCGCGCGCCGAACTCTTCCGCCATAGCGTCGGCATCCATCTTGCCCTTGAACTGACGCTCGAAAAGTTTGAAAAAAATTTTCAGATTCTTCAGATCGCCGAGGATGACCTCGTCGACGTGCGGATACTGCACCTTGACCACCACTTTCTCGCCGCTTGGCAGCTCGGCGCGATGCACCTGGCCTATCGATGCGACCGCCATCGGCGTCTCGTCGAACTTGCGAAAAATGAATCGCGGTTCGTCACCGAGCTCGGCGCGAATAACCTCGCGGACCGCTTGGAACGGGAACGCGGGCGCATCGGCTTGCAGCGCGATGAGCGAGTTCTGCGCGGCCGGCGGCAGATTCGCGCCGCTGACGCTGACGATCTGCGCGAGCTTCATCATCACGCCGCGCATGTTGCCGAAAACCTCGGTCGCCTTGGCCGCCGTCTCTTCCGCCAGCTTGCGCTCGGCCTCGGCGCGTTCCTGTTCGCCGCGCGAGCGCATCTTGAGCTTCATCATTTTTGAGGCGGCGTAACTGCGAGCGTAGAAACCGCCGACCTGGGCGGCGCGCAACCACCGGGACCGCGTCATGAAGTTAAGCTCCAGTTGGCATCGTGTGGTCAAGAAAGAGATGCGCGCCCTCGGCCGATACCAAATCTGGTGGGGGGGGTACCAGAATCAGCATGGTGAGGGCGCGCAAAGTGCGAGGGCTCAAGGCTGGCGGGATCGCAGTGGAGGTTTCAGGTTCATGAGGTTACCGGAGGAGGATGGGGAGCGCCTTGAGCCCTCGAAGATTAAACATGTCACGATACGCAACCGAATCGCCAGCCATTTTCAGCTCGGGAAATCTTGTTGTCAATGAGTTGATTGCGATTTCTGCTTCGACGCGCGCGAGGTTCGCGCCGAGGCAAAAATGGATTCCGCCGCCGAACGCGAGATGCTCGTTGTCTTTGCGCGAGATGTCGAAGCGATCGGGTTCGGGAAACTGCGCGGGATCGCGATTGCACGCGCCGATCAGCACGATGACGTGCGTGTCCTTGGGAACACTGACGCCGCCGATTTGCACTTCTTCCAGCGTGCGCCGCGCAGTTGCCTGCACCGGGCTGTCATAGCGCAGGCATTCCTCGACCGCGCTCTTTATCAATGATGGATCGTTTCGCAACTTTTCGAACTCGCCGCGATTGTGCATCAGCGCCAGCATGCCATTGCCGATCAGATTCGCGGTAGTCTCGTGGCCGGCGCCAAGCAGCAGCACGATGTTCGCGAGCATCTCATCGAGCGTGAGGCGATCGCCTTTTTCTTCCGCCGCGATCAACGCGCTGACGAGGTCCTCGCGCGGACTCTTGCGGCGCTCATCGACCAGCTTCACGAAATACTCGCGCGTCTGCTCCATCGCCTTCATCGCGCGCTCGACGATCGCCATGTCCTGCACGAAATCGATCAGCGGTGCGAGGTCGCCCGTCCATTTGCGGAACAAGTCACGATCTTCCGACGGGATGCCGAGCATTTCGGCGATGACGATGACCGGCAGTGGGTATGCGAACTGACTAATCAAGTCGACATTTGATTGACTATCGAAACGGCTAATCAAATCGTCGGCGATCTGCTGGATACGAGGGCGCAGCGACTCGATCATGCGCGGCGAGAAAGCCTTGTTCACCAGCCCTCGAATGCGGCCGTGCTTGGGCGGATCCATGAACAGCATCGTCAGGCCCATGGTCGCGCGCGCGGCTTGGAGCATTTCGGTGCTCGGGAGTTGCCCGGCTTCGCCGATGCGCTTCAGGTCGATAGTCGCGTATCGCTTATCTTTGAGGATCACGTCGCCGTCGGCATAGCGGGAGATGAGCCATACGCCAATTGGCGTCTGGAATACCGGCATCGCCGTGCGCAACAGTTGATAAATCGGATATGGATTGGCGCGAAACTCCGGCATCGCCGGATTGAATCCGCCGAAGTCGAAGCCGCCAGCCGCACTTGCCCCTGCGTTGGAAGTGGTTCCGGTCACGTTGGCATTCATCTCGATACTCTCTTGGCGAATCGCTGCGGGTTAAGCCATCAGGCCGGCGGCGCGCCACTTAGAGGCAAACCTGTCGTCGATGACATCGATGTCGCTGAGAAAATCCACCAGCTCCTGCGACATCTCACGCTTGATGCGCGCGCGATTCGGATTGTTCTTCGCCATCTGCAATGCCTCGGGTGGCAGTCCCACGTTCTTGTAGACGTCCGGATGCACTAACTCCCAAATGATGATCGAGGTCGACAAGAGCGCGTCGCGCTTCGCGATCGCACGCTGGATTTTTCCGATGTGGGGCCAGTTTTCCTTCAGCCACTGGCGCGCGTAACCGAGATGTCGCGCTTCCTCAACCATGTGGATCTTCGACAGCTCGCGCATCGCAGGATGGCAGTCCGGATCCTGCGCGATACGCCGATTGAGGTAGTCAGTGACATCCTCGGCCGCCAGCGTGCCGAGAATCATCGAAACCTTCGGGGTCAGGTACTTGGTGAAGAACGCGAACAGGCTTGAGAAACGCGGCTTGTACCATGGAACCTGCGCGTGCCGGATGACCTCGCCGAACATCATCGAATGCCGGCATTCGTCGGCCACCTCAATCTGCATCCAATAGAAATGCGGATCGTGCGGGCTCACATCGATGAGGTAATCCATCATCTTGAAGGAGAGCTGATTCTCGAACCAGATTCCGGTCGCGAGCGCGCTGCATGCCTCGTGCATCGAGAGCTTCACTTGCTGGTCGCGCGACATCTGATCCCACATCGGAGTGCCGTAGAGCGAGACCATGTCGGGCGGGAGATAGAAGCGCTCGAGGTCGAAGGGAACATTCCAATCGATAGTCTTGTAGGGATCGAACGATTTTCGATGCGCTCCATCGACGATGCGTTGCAAGTATTCGCGGCTGATTTCTTCGCGCATGGCGCTTACCTTCCCGCGGCGCTCGGTGCGCTCGCGGTCGCAATTGCCCCCACTAGATTTTTGATCATGTAATCGAGATATTCGGGCCCCAGCTTTGCGCTGCTGCCGAACATTTGGTTCTGCAGAAAATATGAGATCACCAGGCTCACCATCATGTTGGACCAGTGATTGGAGTCGGCGTCCGCGCGCACCTCGCCGGTAGTCTTGTAGAACTCGACACCCTGCGCGACGAGCTGCCGCAGCCGATCGATGACCTCGTTGTAGACGACCTCGGCTTCCTTTTCAGAAAGCAGGGCCTGGATGTTGAGGAAGCGGATGAAGTCGCGATGCGTTTCGAGGATCTCCAGCGCACGGCCAATCGAGGTTCGAACCGCCTCGGCGAACGGCTTGTAATCCATCGTGCTGAGGGTGGATTCGAGGGCGGCGATCACCGGGCTGTTCTTGAGAATCGCGCTGAGGATCTCCTCCTTGGTCTTGAAGTGGTAGTAGAGGAGGCCCTTGGTAGCTTCGAGTTCGAGCGCGATATCATCCATAGTGGCGCCCGCGAAACCCTTGGCGGAAAAAACCTTGAGACCGGCTTGGAGAATTTGCTCGCGGGTGCGCTCGGCACGGCGCGCGCGGATGCTTTTCGCTCCGCGCCTCGATTTAGGTTCACGCCCTCCGGTATCTTCCATACCGGAGAGTATGGAACCTACGTGAGGGTATGTCAAGCCTCTTGAAGAGGATTTTTGGACCCTTCTCAGGGCTTCGAGGTTGCGAAACAAACCCACTTGAAAGATTAATCCTTAGAAGATGCTGCCTCCATCGTACAATTGATGTGAATAAACGCCGAAGCCTCCGATTCCTCGACCTGGTGAACTTTTTCCAAGCCGACACGCAAACCGGGGTCGGCCCATTTCTCGCCGTATACCTGCTCGCCACGCGTCATTGGGATCCGGGAAAAATCGGCATCGCGATGTTCGCCCAAGGAATCGCGGTGGTGCTCGCGCAAACGCCGGCTGGTGCGATCGTCGACGCATTCAGGACCAAGCGCATGATGATCGCGCTCGCGTCGCTCGGAGTAGCCGCTGCAAGTATCGCGATCGTCCATCTCGATGGGCTCGCGACCATAGTCGCCGCGCAGGTCGCGGTGGGCGTTTCCTCAGTAATTATTCCGCTCGCGATCACCGCGCTGACGATGGGCCTGGTTAGACACGGCGGTTTCGCGCGCCGGATGGGGCGCAACGAGGCGTTCAATCACGGCGGCAACGTGTTCGGCGCGGCGCTGGCCGGAATTCTCAGCCGCCTGGTGAATCAAAGCGCGATTTTTTATTTCGCCGCCGCGATGGGAGCCGCCACTGCGGCCTCTTCGATGGCGATCCGCGAGAGCGACATCGACCATCGTGCGGCGCGCGAGGCTCGCGAAGATTCCGCCGGCGCACCGCAAATCACTGCCTGGCGCGAGGTTCTCGCCGACCGCCGCCTGCTGATCTTCGCCACCTGCGTGATCCTGTTTCACTTCGCCAATGCCGCGATGCTACCGATTCTGGGCGAGCTGCTCGCCACCGTCGATCATGCGAATTCCGCGCTCTACATGGCGGCCTGTATCATCGTCGCGCAAGCCGTAATGACGCCGGTGGCTCTCCTGGCCGGGCGCTATGCGGAGCTATGGGGGCGCAAGCGTGTCCTCGCGATTGGATTTGCGGTGCTCCCGATTCGCGGCTTGCTCTACACGATGGTGCGCAATCCGTACGCGCTGGTGGCGATCCAGATCCTCGACGGTATCGGCGCAGGAATTTTCGGTGTCGTCGCGGTAATCGTGGTCGCCGATCTCGCCCGCGGCACCGGGCGTTTCAATTTCATCCAGGGCGCGCTCAACACTGGCGTCAGCATCGGCGCATCGGTGAGCAACTTGATGACGGGATTTATCGTGAAGCGCTCAGGCTACAACACCGGCTTCATCGTACTGGCGATGATTGCGGCGGTCGCGCTCACGTCGCTACTGTTTGCGATGCCCGAAACCAAAGATGCTGGAGACGACCAAAATGCTTATCGCATGGATCGGGACCGGAATAATGGGAGCGCCGATGGTGCGGCGGCTGCTCAAGGCAGGTCATAAAGTAAGCGTCTTCAACCGCTCGCAGGAAAAAGCGCAACGACTCGCCGCCGATGGCGCCACGATCATCATCGATCCTGCGAATGCGGTGGCGAACGCCGAAATCATTTTCATCATGGTGCCCGACACTCCCGACGTCGAGGCGACCATCGCGCGCATCGCGCCGGCCCTGAAAAAGGGGCAGCTCATCATCGACATGAGCACGATTTCGCCGCTGTCCGAGCGCGCGACGGCGGCACAGCTGAAAGACCACGGCGTCGACTACCTCGATGCTCCCGTGTCGGGCGGCGAGAGTGGCGCTATCGAGGGCAGCCTCGCGATAATGGTGGGTGGCGAGCGCGGCGCGTTCGATCGCGCGCGGCCGCTCTTCGAGCATCTTGGCAAACGCATCACTTATATGGGGCCGTCGGGCGCGGGGCAGATGACCAAGCTCGCCAATCAGATCGCAGTGTCCGTCACGCTCGAAGCGGCCGCCGAGGCGCTCGCATTCGCGAAAGCAGGTGGCCTCGATCCCTCGCAAGTGCTCGAGGCGATCGGCGCGGGCGCAGCCGCATCATGGCAACTCAACAATCTCGGCCCGAACATCATTGCGAGCGACTGGCGTCCGGGATTCTTCATCAAGCTGATTCGCAAGGATCTGCGTCTGGTGACCGAGGCCGCGCGCGACGCGCATCTCGCGCTGCCAGGCCTTGCGATGATGACCTCGATGTTCAACACCGCCGCGGTGATGGGGCACGACATGGACGGCACTCAGGCGGTCGCCCTCGCGCTCGACAGTGTCGCCCGAGTGAAGTAACTAAAGGGCAATCACCACAGCATTTTTTGCGAAATTTTGGGAGGATTCATCATGGCCGATCTGCTCGTCGAACTTCGCGACCGCGTGCTTTATCTGACTCTCAATCGGCCCGACAAGCTCAACGCGATGTCGCCCGAAATGATGAACGGCCTGACCAGCGAGCTGCAGAAGGCCTCCCACGATCCGAAGGTCGGCGCAGTTGTGCTCACCGGCGCGGGACGCGGATTCTGCTCCGGCGGCGACATCACCGCGATGCGCGCGCGCAACGAGGCCACCGGCCCTGCGCCGACGCTGGAGGATCGGGTCGCGAATCTTCGCCATGGCGAAGAAGCCTCGCGCATGCTCCATGAGATGCCGAAGGTTACCATCGCAGCGGTGAACGGGCCGGCCGCCGGCGCGGGACTCAGCATCGCAATGGCGTGCGACATTCGCATCGCATCTGACAATGCGCGCTTCGGCACTGCGTTCGCGCGCGTCGGCTTCTCGGGCGACTACGGCGGGACTTGGTCGCTCACGCAGTTGGTTGGCTCGGCAAAGGCGCGCGAGTTGTACTTCCTTCCCGACGTCATCGATGCGAATGAAGCGCTGCGCATCGGGCTCGCCAATCGCGTCGTGCCAGACGCGTCGTTCAAGGGTGAGGTCGAAAAAATTGCCAAGCGCATCGCGAACGGTCCGACGGTCGCATACACGCACATCAAGGCGAACCTCAACCTCGCGCTCACGCATGAGTTCCGCGAACTGCTGGATCGTGAAGCATGGGGTCAGACGCTGACCGGCCAGACCGAGGATCACAAGGAAGCGGTGAAGGCGTTCCTCGAAAAGCGGGAACCGAAGTTTCAGGGGCGATGACGCAGACCTAACCCCTAGCCCCTTCCCTTGAAGGAAGGGGAACAAGAGTGGAGGTTCCTATGGACTTCAAAACGATCATCTATGATGCGCGAGACCGCATCGCGAAGATTACCATTAACCGGCCCGAGCGGATGAACGGTTACAACGAGCACATGGCCAAGGAGATGGTCGCCGCCATCGACCTCGCGCGTCAGGACGACGACATCCGCGTGCTCATCATCACCGGCACCGGCCGCGCCTTCTGCGCCGGTGGCGATATCAGCGGCTCGCCCGACAGCGCGTCGCGCTTCCGAGGCCATCCGATGGGCCACATGCTAGAGATGCGCGAGGGCTTCCATCAACTGGTGCTCTCGCTCCATCGTTTCGACAAACCCGTGATCGCCGCGATCAATGGCGCCGCAGTCGCAGGCGGCCTCACGCTCGCGCTCAGTTGCGATTTCCGCATCGCCTCGGATCAGGCGCGCCTGGGAGACACGGCGCTGAAGTTCGCGCTGCTATGCGACGAGGGCGGCGCGTATCTCTTTCCGCGCGCGATGGGCCTCGATCGCGCCCTCAAGATGACGCTGCTCTCCGAAGTGTACGATGCCAAAAAGGCGTACGAGCTCGGCCTCGTCACCGAGGTGGTGCCGCATGCCGAACTGGAAGCGCGCGTCAACGATTTCGCGCAACGCCTCGCCGATGGACCGCCGCTCGCGATTCGCCTCGCCAAGCGCATGATGTACAAGCAGCGCGAGATGACGCTGGAGAACGCGCTCGAGGATGCCGCGCTAAATGTCATGATCACCAATCCCTCAGAGGATGTGCGCGAAGGAACCCGCGCATTTCACGAGAAGCGCAAGCCGAAGTTCCAGGGACGATGACGCAGACCTAACCCCTCGCCCCTTCCCCTGAAGTGGAAGGGGAACAGAAATTAAGGATCAATTTTTCTATGCCGATGAAGAAGAAGGAAATCGATCAGCTTCTCGCGCAGCCGCATATCGCCGTCGTCGCGTGCACCGCGCCCGATGGAGCACCGCATGCGGTTCCGACCTGGTACGAATACAAGGCCGGCAAGGTGACGTTTCATACCGATAAGGCCGCATTCAAATACAAATGCCTCGAGCACGACCCTCGCATCGCATTGGTCGTCGATACGAAGAAAGCGCCCTACAAATGCGTGATTCTAAAGGGCAGGGCGACTATCGAGATAAAGAAGAATGACGACGTGCGCGGGCTGCGGATGTCGATCGCGTACCTCGGTCAGAAAAACGGAACCGCCTACTACAACAGTATGATGAAGGGGCATGAGGTCGCGGTGGTGACGCTGAAGCCCGAGCGCGTCATCTCGTGGGACTACAGCCGGGAAATGCCCTAGCGCTGACTGGCGACGGCCACCCGTCACTTGTCTGAAGGCATCCTTTGCGTCAGCATCTTCGGGACTCCGGTTTTACGCAAAGGTTGACAGAGGCGGGCGTGATTGGGCGTTCGTCCTCAGTGAGCGGGCCGGATGGAGGCTATGGAACTCAACCTTTCGGACCGCCACATCATGGCGGTTAATGTGCTGCTGTTCGCGGTGCTGGCGTATTTCGCGACGCTGGCGGTGAACGACGTGATCGTGCTTCGTCGGGGGCCTGCCGAAGCTCCGGCGCCGCGGGTGGGCAGGAAGATTGTACTTGATTCGTCCGGCAATCTTCCGCGCGCGGCTTATCAAGCGATCGTCGAGCGGGATATTTTCAACCTCGTGCCTCCGCCTGCACAAACTCCGCAAGTAGTGGTCGAAGATCTCCATTTGATGCTCATAGGGGTGTCCCAAACCACTAAGGGAAAACCTTTTGCGATCGTTGAAGATCAAACCGGCCAGCAGTCGGTCTACCGGGTCGGCGAAACCATCCCGGGCTCCGGCAAGTTGCTCGAGGTCACCAAGAACAGCGCGATCGTCGAGCATGCTGGCAAACACGTCGCGATCGAACTCCCCAAGGACGAGATGAACAGCGGCGACGAAGACGCGGGTCCGTCCCCGGCCGAGGCCTCCAGTCTTGACGCACAGCGCCACCGTTTCATGCGCCGCAACCGATTCCACTGAGAATACGGCAGACGTAGCCCTCCCCCCTTCCGTAATAAATTTTCTTCGCGTCCCTAAGGGGCACGAGGATCAAGCGTCGTATGTCTCGTTTTGAGATTTGTTCTGCTTCGGCGTAACGGCTCGTCGCACAATTCACTCACCGTTTTCAAAAACAGCAGCGCGATGACAGATCTCTTGGGGCTCCGATGCTGGCCCGGGACCTGCTCTATGCGGGTGACTATTCCGGGAGGCATGTCATGCAGTTAATCGAATCGGCAATTGAACGAGAGACCCAACTGCTCGATGCAGTTTTCGAAGGTTCCGTGATGTTGGAAGTTCCGACTTTCCAATGGCAAGACTTCGAGCTTGGATTGCAACCGCAAGCGCGAAAGTTTTCCAGCCGAGGAATCTCGAGCCGGAAATTTTCGACTCGCGCGGTCAAATCACGTCGTGAAGCAGTCGACCGTGCGAACTAAGCGCGCCAATTAACTGCGCGAATTGATCGAAGCTGGTCGACCGATTGCCAGTTCGGCCGATTGCCAGTTCGGCCGATTGCCAGTTCGGCCGATTGCCAGTTCGGCCGATTGCCAGTTCGGCCGATTGCCAGTTCGATCGACTATGAACCTCGGTGCGCGGCGTGCTGACCTGGTTATTTTGGCCGCGAACGGCCCCGGGTCGCGCGGGGCTTGGCGGCCTTCTTCGCTGCCGCAACGCGATTCTTCTTACCCCGAGACGCGGCGCTCTGACGCGCCTGACGTGAGAGTGCGCGCGAGCTCGCAGCCGAGTGTCCCTCACGTTCCAGCGCAGCCTCGGTCGCACGCGAACGCTTCGGCGACGGCTTTGCACGATGCTTTCCGCGCGCGGAATCCTGGAGCGCCTTCTTGCGCGTGCTCGCCGAAGTCTTCGAGGCTTTGGGCGCCGGCAATTTCACTCCCGCCCGCCGCGCTTTGGATAGCCCGATCGCGATGGCCTGTTTGGCGTTGCGCGCGCCATGCTTGCCTTCGCGCACATGATGGATTTCCTCGCGCACGAATTCACCCGCTTGAGTAGATGGTGACTTCCCTTCCTCGGCGTCTTCGCGCGCACGTTCCAAAGTTTCTTCTTCAGGCATATCTCGACCGCCTTCCACTAAATGATTGAAGAGTTTCATCATTTTTGACGGTCGACTCGACGCCTCCATTCGATAGAGATGGTGCGATTCGCGTCAGCCTGCGACGAATCGCAGCACGAGCAAAATCCTGGGCGTCATCTAACAGCAATAAACACCACAGATTTTTAGGAATCGAACTGGCACAGGTCATGCTCAAATACGACTTCCGTTGGTTTTAGGTAAAAATAGTTACGTCAAAGGCGGGGAAGGGAAAATACAATGTCTCGCTTAGTCGAATGGAACCCATTCAGAGAGATCGACAAACTCCGCAGCGAATTCGATCAAGTAATTGATCGCTTCCGCAGCCCTACATGGCTCAGCGAAGAATTGGACGGCGGCGCGATCCGCCCTCGCATCGAGTCCTATATCGATGATGGCAAGATCGTCGTGCGAGCCGATATGCCGGGAATCAACCCTAAAGACATTGAAGTCAAGGTCAGCGGCAACGTTCTGGACGTGCGTGCGAAGCGCGAAGAGAAGAAGGAAATCAAGAAGCCCGATTTTCTCCGGCGCGAGGTTCATTACGGCAGCTATGTGTACTCGACTTCGCTGCCGGAGGGGATCAAAGGCGAGGACGTGAAAGCGTCGTATCGCGACGGCGTCCTCGAACTGACTGCCGCGCTGCCAAAGGAACTCGCACCGAAGGACATTAAGGTCCAGGTCGAAACCGGCGAGCCCAGGAAAGTTGAGACCACGACAAAGGCGGCAGCCTAATCCATTACGACCCCTAGGCGGTGCGGATCGATATACGACCGCGCCGTTTAAAAGCCGTTGCCGGAACGGCTCCCCCGCCGTTCCGGTTACGCAATCCCTCGGAGAATATCGATGAAAATCGAAACGATCATGAAGCACGACGTGAAGGTTTGCAGCCAGGACGATAACCTCAATACCGCTGCCAGGTTGATGTGGGATCACGATTGCGGATGCTTGCCAGTGATCACTTCCAATGGCAATGGCGCGGTCATCGGCATGCTCAGCGATCGCGACATCTGTATGGCGGCCTACACGCAGGGCAAATGCCTCAGCGATATTCCGGTAACCGTCGCGATGTCGCATTCGGTGTTGTCTTGCAAGCCGAGCGACGATCTCGCGCTCGCGGAAGCCATGATGCGCGAGGCAAGCATCCATCGCATTCCGGTAGTCGATGAAAACAACGCGGTGCTGGGACTCCTCTCGCTCACCGATATCGCTCGCAACGCATTGAGCTTGGGCGAGGGGAAAGTCGCACTCGGAACGCAGGCTGAGGTAACCAGGACATTGGCAGCCATTCGCGAGCCGCGCGGAGGACGAGAGCTGGAAGTTCTCCCGAAGGCGGCCTAAACGAAGATCGTCGACGGAGAGGTTCTATGAAACCCGCATCATCTTGTCGCCGCAGCATCGAAACCGCGTCAGAAGTATTTGGGGACCTGACGGGGCGATGGTCGCGGCGAGCACAGCGCCTGATGGTCAGCGGTCGCGGCTTCCCGGGTCTCGGCGGCGCAGGACTCACCGTGTTCCGCTCTCCGAACGCCAAATACTTGCTCTTCGGGGGCGTCATATGGATGTTGCTTTGGACCGCATACCTCGCAAACGCGATGCTGCGCGATCCGGGATTTAGGGTCCGGTCATAGGTTCGCGCGGACGATTCCGGAAGGCGCGCTCATAGATCTCTGGCTACGCGGAAGCCGATTACCTCGCTTCGATTACTGGAATTCGAGTAGTTGCGGTAAGAGGATCGTAAGGGCGTGGGGTCTATCATGAACCACGCTGCGCCGCGCATGACGCGAGAACTGCAGCCTGCGGTCGTCCATGGACTACCATCGCTGGGCGCCCCGTCGTAGCTCGAGTGCCAGCAATCGTCGACCCATTCGAACGCGTTTCCCGCCATGTCGTTCAGGCCGAAGGCGTTGGGACGGTAACTGCCGACGGGAGTTGTTCCACTACTACATTCGTGGAAATTGGCATACGAGCAGACTGATTGAGCACTAGCGCCCCACCAGTACGAAGTCGTCGTTCCGGCGCGCTCTGCGTACTCGTACTCCGATTCGGAGAGCAGCCGATATTGATGGTGCGCCTTTGCGCTCAGCCATTTCACATATGCCTGGGCGTCGTCCCAACTCACATTGACTACAGGATGGTTGCCGCTCTCCGTGAGGCTCGCCTTCTGCAATGAGTTGTCCATTGAAGAGCCATCTTCATCTACAAAATGTTCAAATTCGTCTCGCGTGACCATGTCTTTCGCTACGGCAAATGGCGAACTGATCGTGACCTGGCGTTCGGGGTGGCCGTAAACTTTGTCGCCCATAACAAAACTCCCGGCCGGTACGATCACCATTAACGGGCATTCATCGCAGTCGCGGAACGACGTGCCGGACCGCCGATGTAGAAGCGCGGCGCATCCGATGGCAGCGAGTGCCAGCAATGCAAACGCAGCGATAGAAAACGGCTCGACGATTCCGTCTCTGTTCGCGTAGGTCACTTTTAGATCCTCGAGCGAACGATCTCCGCACCTTCAACCATCGCTTTAAGTTTGCCAAAAGCGGTTTCGCGCGGCAGATATTTCATCCCGCAGTCCGGCGCGAGTATGAGGCGTTCGGCTGGAACATGCTTCAACGCGGCCTCGATGCGCGCGGCGACGATCTCGGGCGTTTCGATTTGTTTGTCGCCGAGGTCGAGCACGCCGACGATCATGGTTTTGCTCGGCAGCTCTCGCAGTACCGCGAGGTCGAGCCGCGGTTGCGCCGCCTCGATCGATACCTGGTTGACGACGCATCCTTCTAATTCGGTCAGGAACGAGTACGTCGAGGGTTTGTTTGGGACGACCGCCGCATAGCCGAAGCAAATGTGAATCGCGGTGGTGCCTGCTATGCCGTAGAGGGCGCGATTCACCACCTTCACGCCGTACTGCTTCGCCCGATTGGGAAAGCGCTGCATCCATGGCTCGTCGAGTTGCACGATATCGGCGCCAGCCGCGAAAAGATCGCGGACCTCTTCGTTGACGGCGGCTGCAAGCTCCATCGCCAGCGCCTCGCGATCACGATGATGCGTGGTCTCCGATTGCTCCGACATCGTGAAGGGCCCGGGCAAGGTAATCTTGATGGTGCGATCGGTGTGCTCGCGCAGGAACGCGACATCGCGCACCTCGACCGGCGCCAGCCTGCGCACTGGCCCCGAAAAAAGCGGCACCGGAATGTTCACCGTCCGGCCCGCATTGACCATCGTGAGCTGCCCTTCCTTCTCGCGATCGAGGCCGGCCAGCGCGTTGGAAAATTTGTTCGAATAACTCTCGCGGCGGATCTCGCCGTCGCTGATGATATCGATGCCCGCGCGCTCCATTTCGCGAATCGCCACGATGGTCGCGTCATCCTGCGCCTGCTCGAGCCATCGCTCGGGGATGCGCCACAACTCGGGCACGCGCACGCGCGGAACAAAGGTGCTGAGCTTGTCGCGATCGATAAGCCAATCCGGTTGCGGATAGCTACCCACCACCATCGTCGGCAAAAGCACTTGTGTCGTCATCGTGATGATCCTTCGATTCGCGACTACAGCGGCGATCGCGGCGGTTGACCGAAACGGAGCGCGCCAAAATTCGCCGCTGTCCGCGCATGCTGGAAGACCACATGAGTTCTCATCATCGCGAGGTCCCGAAAGTAGCGCCCGAGCATCGAATCGACGCGCCCGCTAGTGGTACCGCCGGTAGCGAAAAGCATATCCACCGCTTCCCAGCACATGTTGACGCACTGCTGAAGCCTGAGGATAAGCCCGCGCTGCACTTCATCGCTGAACAAGGCGGGATCGCGCATCCGGCTCGCGCATAGGCGCGTGTAGTCCTCGCTGAATTTGAGCAGCGCGGCTTCCGCAGTATCGACCAGCGCCTGAGCGCGGCCGACGTACTCCTGGAACTCGTGAGTGTGAGCGCGCAGCGTAAAAGGCGGAAAGTTGATCGGCTTTTTTGCGAGAATTTCCTCGTACACATCGATCGCGCCGCGCGCAATGCCGACCGCTACGGCCGTCGCCTCGCCCACCAGAAACGGTGCGATGTGCCCATGGTAAATCGGATTTTCGAGACCCTCAATGGGGGTGCCGACCGGAAAGTCCGCCGTCAATCCGCCCATCAACACGCGATAGCCTGGAACATAGACCTCCTTCTCGATTGCGATTCGCTTCGAGCCGGTGCCCTTCATCGCGAACACATCCCAGTTGTCGATGATCTGATAATCCTTCGGTTCGAGCACGAACATCAGGAATTGCGGCGGCTCGCCCTGCGCACCGGCCGTGACGCCGGGCGCAATAAAATGCGTGGCGATATCGCATCCGGAGGCGTAGTCCCAAAAACCCTTGACCTTGTAACCATCGCCATCGGGCACCACCCATGCTGGAGCAGCGGTCGCCGGCGCACGAAATTCGCCATCCGAACCGTAGACCTCGATCTGCGCGCGCTCATCAAACCGCGCCATGATCAGCGGATGCCCCGCGGTCAACGCGAGTACCCATCCGCTCGAGGGACATCCGCGCGCGATCTCGATCATTACGCGATGAAATGTCGGAACATCGAATTCATAACCGCCGAAGCGTCGCGGCTGCACGATGCGATAAAATCCCGCGCGCACGAATGCATCATTTGTAGCGGGCAGGATGCGCCCAGCCTTTTCGCATTCGCCCTGCTGCTCGCGCAGCATCTGTCTCATCTCGCGGGCGCGCGCGATCATGGCCTCGGGCGTGAGGTTCGGCTCGGGAGGCTTGATGGAAGTCGCGGTCATCTATGCTGCTCTCCTCGCCTCTACTCGCATTGATGCCCGAGGGTTGCAAGCGGCTAGTGGGCCCTGTTTCGGGGCCGCAAGATTTTTTTCGTATGGGTCGTTCGTCAACGACCCGCAACGATAGTGGATCGCCAAAAAATTTCCCGACGTGCCGATATCGCTGCGGACGCTTCGCGAAGCGCCCCTACAAGAAATCCGGCGGCGCCTCGCGGACCCCGCACCACCTTCGCGCCGCTAGACCGCATCGGAGGGAATGGTCTATACCCTCATCTAAGATTCCGATCGGTATGTGCGGGTCCGGTCGGATGCGCATGAGGTGGTAATGGCTGCGAAGGATTCTGTTCGGGAAGAAAACCATAGCGTCGGCGCGGATCAGCTCATCGTGATGAAGGGCGGATCGGGCAAGCCGCTGCTGGTGCTGCACGAGGAGCTGGGCTGGCCGGGCTGGATGAAGTGGAACGCCTCGCTCAGCGAGCGGCGCACTATCGTGACGCCGCTGTATCCGGGGTTCGGCAAGACGCCGCTCACGGATTGGATTGCAACTGTTCGCGACCTCGCGACCTTCATCGCGCGATTCGTCCGCGAGCAAGGCCTCGCGCCCATCGACGTGATCGGCTTTTCGCTCGGCGGATGGATCGCGGCTGAGCTGGCTGCGAGCGATCCCAATCTCTTTTCGAAAATCGTGCTGGTCGCGCCGGTGGGCATCCGTCCGCCCGAAGGCGTCATCATGGATCTGTTCACCGTCCCCGCCCTGGTATATCTGCGCGAGTCGGTGCGCGATGCGGCCAACACCGCGGAGTATGCGGCGCTCTACGATGGTGGCGTGTCCGAGGCACAGTACGAGGCCTTCGAGGATGCGCGCGCGGAGACCGCTCGCCTCGCATGGCAGCCCTACATGTTCAATCCGAGCCTGCCCCATCTGCTCGACGGAACCGTGAAAGCGCCAACGCTGATCGTATGGGGGCGCGACGACAAAGTGGTGCCGATCTCGGCGGCGGCGGTTTATCAGAAATCGATCCAGGGTTCGAAGCTGGTTACGATCGACGGATGTGGTCATCGGCCTGAAATTGAAAAATCCGATCAGTTCATAAAAGAAGTTCAGAACTTTCTCGGCTAAGGGGAGAGGCGTCTATGCATATAATGTGGTTTACCGAGCGGCAGTATCATTACGATCCTGAAACCGAAGCGGCCAAAAGCGACCTTCTGGAAAACCAGATTCTGCGCAACCGCAGCTTCTTCGGACTGCCCAACAAAAACTTCGATGCTGAAACCGGGTCGATGCTGCTCAACCAGTACATCGACGAGAAGGTGTATTCCGAGGACCTCGGTTTCGATGGCCTGATGCTGAATGAGCATCATGGCACGCCGTTCTGCATGGGATCGGTGATGGATGTCGAGGCTGCGGTGCTCGCGCGTGCGACCAAGCGCGCGAAGATCGTGCTGCTCGGCAATCCGGTGCCGACCGTCGCTAACGCCCTGCGGCTGGCCGAAGAGCTCGCGATGATCGACCTCATTTCGAAGGGACGCCTCGTGCCCGGATGGGTGCGCGGCGCGGGCAGCGAGCAGCTCGCCAACAACGCGAATCCCGCGCTCAATCGCGAGTACTTCGAGGAAGGCGTCGACTTCATCATTAAGGCGTGGACCACGCCCGGCCCGTTCCGCTACGAGGGCAAGCATTTTCATTTTCGCTTCGTGAATCCGTGGGTGCTGCCGCTGCAGAAGCCGCATCCTCCCATTTGGATTCCGGGCCTCGTCAGTCCCGACACCGTTATCTGGTGTGCGAAGAAGCGTTTCCCCTACGTCGCGCTTGCTACGCAGCTCGAGCCGACCGTCGAGCTGTGGAACATGTACACGGATCAGGCGGCGCGCGAGGGCTATCAGGCTGGCCCCGAGAACTTCGGCTATCTGCAGCCGGTGTTCGTCGCCGACAATCAGCAGCGCGCCGAGGAACTCGGGAAGCGCTTCCTCTATGGCGGCGCGTTCGCGCATTTCGCGCGCCCCGAATGGATGTTCCCGCCGGGATACAATTCGAAAGAAGCGACTAAGCGACTGGCGCGCCTTGCAGCCGGCGCGAACTTGCCGGGCAAGCCGATCACCGACGTCATCGGCGAGGAGAGTGACGCGGAGATCGAGGCTCTGAAACAGGGCGTGTATGCGACCTACGCCAAAACTCGCGAGCAACTTCAGATGATTGCGGGCACGCCCGACTATGTCATCCCTCGATTGCGCAAGGTGCTTGAGGTGCTACGCCCCGGCATCTTCTCGTTCTGGCTCGACGGTCCCGTCGGCGCGAAGGATCGCATGCGGTGCCTCGAGCTGCTCGCGAAAGATGTCGTGCCCGCATTGCGCGAGACCGGCAAGCAACTCGGCCTGGTCGATCCGTTCCAGCGCGCGCCGGGCTCGGTTCCGCTCGCGAAGGGACGCACCGCGGAGCGCGTCGCGCACGCGGAGTCGCTCGCATCGCCAGCAGGTGGGAGATAACAACGCACTCAACATTCGCACGCGGCGGCGATCGCGCGCGCAGGAGGATCATATGCACGTAGGTTATGGGGCAGTCTTTCAGAACACTGACATGAAGATGTCGGATCGCGACGTGTGGAAGAATGAGATTCGGCTCGCCGAGATGGCGGAGCCGCTCGGCTTCGATTCGATCTGGGGCGTCGAGCATCATTTCGACGACTACACGATGTGCCCCGACGTGTTGCAGTTCCTGACCTACATGGCCGGGCGCACCAAGACCGCCAAGCTCGGCTCAATGGTGGTGGTGTTGCCGTGGCACGATCCGATTCGCGTCGCGGAGCAGATCTCGGTGCTCGATCACGTTTCCGGCGGCCGCATGATTTTCGGCATGGGCCGCGGACTGGCGCGCATCGAGTACGACGGCTTCCGCATCCCGCAGGATGAAGGCCGCAACCTGTTCGTCGAGCATGCCGAGCTGATCATGAACGCGCTCGAAACCGGCATCATGGAAGGCGGCCGGCACACCAATCAGCCGCGCCGCGAGATTCGCCCGTCCCCCTTCAAGTCATTCAAGGGCCGCACTTACGCTGCCGCAGTATCGCCCGAGTCGATGCCGATCATGGCGAAGTTGGGCGTCGGACTCCTGGTCATCCCGCAAAAGCCGTGGGACGCGGTGAAGGCGGATTTCGAGGTTTATCATCGCGTTTGGAAAGAGGTGAATTGCGCGACGCCTGCGCCGAAGCCGCTCAGCGGCGGCTTCGTGTTCGTCGACGAGAACAAGGATCGCGCCGAAGAGCAGGCGATGAAGTGGCTGTCGGGCAACTACAAGACCGTCATCAAACACTACGAAATGACGTCCGACAAATTCGGCACCGCGAAGAGCTACGAATCCTATCGGATGGTCAGCAAGTTCATCGCCAAGCACGGCATCGATGGCGCGGCGCACGACTTCGCGCAGCTGATGCCATGGGGAACGCCGGACATGGTGCTCGAGAAGTTGGCGTTCATCAAAAAGACCATCGACAACCAGGGCTTCATGCTCAACTTCAGCTACGCCGGCATGCCGTATGACGAAGCCGAGCGCAATCTGAAGTGTTTCGCCAAGCACGTGCTGCCCGAAGTGAAGAAGTGGCAAGCCGAAGATATCGGCGGCGGCAAAGAGTTGCCGATGCCCGCGCACGCCGCCGCCTGAGCGAGTATTGAATCCTCAATGAGAGCGCGCTTCGTGACGGGGGCGCGCTCTCATCTTAAGGACGGTAGTCATGTTCAAGATTGGCAAGCTGTTTCATCTCACGCACGTCGTTAGCGATCTAAAGGCGGTCGACAAGTGGTACGACGATGTCTTCGCCGTGACGCGCTATTACCACGGATTCGCGAAAGCCGCGGGCCGCGACGCCTCGCTCATCGCGATCGGCGACGTCATCATGGAGCCGATGACGCCGTCGAAGGTTGAGGGCCTGCGCAACCAGTCGGTCAAGCGCTTTCACGATCGCTTCGGCGAGCATTTTCATTCGATCGCATTTTACGTCGACGATGTACCCGCGATCTCGACCCACCTCGCAAAGCATAACCTGAAAATGTGGGATGTCACCGGGCGTCCTGTCACTCCGCCGAATGAGAAATTCGCGGTGTGGACGCATCCGAAGGAGACGCCGGGGCAACTCGAATTCGCGATCATCGAGCGCAACACCATCGACCCGCGCCTTCAGCCCGCGTGGTCGAGCGAATTCTGGCGCGAGCGTCATCCGCTCGGCATCGAGCACGCCTCGCACATCACGACGGTGGTGCGAGATCTCGGCGCGGCGCAAAAATTCTATTGCGACATTCTTGGCGGCAAACTCATCCACGAGCGCGAGACGGCAGGCCGCAAGCGCAGCGCATTCGTCGCTGTCGGCGAAGATACGGTGGTCGAACTCGCGCAGCCGACGTCGGCGAATACCGCGGAGGCACGCGACCTCGAAAAGAACGGCGAGGGTGTGCATGCGCTGACGTTCAAGACCCGCAACCTGGCGAAGGCGAGCGACTTCCTGAAATCGAAACAGCTCAAGCCGGAGGCCGACGGCATCGGCGGGATCTCGCTCGGACGCGAGCAATGCTTCGGGATGGTGATTGGATTCACGGAGCGGCCCATTCCCGGCGATCCTCGCGACAGCTAGCGCAAGGCCTACAGGCATCGTCGAGCGTACGATGGAACCACCTGAGCTCGCGAAGATCCGCAAAGCACGCGCTGCGGGTACCAAAGCTTTGGATGTGCTGGAGGCGATGGTTTCCAATCGCAACTATGACGTACGCCTAAACGCGCTCGAAGCCTTGGCAGGGTGCACCCTCGATTTGGAACCACACGTTCGTCGTGGAATGCGTGATCGCCACGAACTAGTTCGAGTCACCGCCTTGGAGCTCGCCGGAGAGTTCGAGCTAACGAAGTTGGAACCGGAACTCGTTAAGCGCTTCAAAACGGATCGGAGTCGCCTAGCTAGATCGGCAGCGGCGGTCGCTTTGGGCGAAATGGGCTGTGTTGGCGCACGTCGCGTACTTGAAGCAAAGATTTCAGATTCTGACGACTGGGTGAGGGTGGGGATCTATTACGCCTTGGTGAGACTTGGAGTTCGCAAATACCTCACTTCCTTCATGAAAGGTCTGAGGCACGATAATTATCTAGTTCGCTGTGCAACCGCGAACCTCGCGCTTTTGGTAGTCGACAACAAAACGCGCGCGCCGATAGTCAGACTGCTTAAAGACGCGTTGAAACGAGAAACAACCGTCGCGGCGCGCTCAAGTTTCGAAACGGTGCTGAAGGAAATTTCCAAGAACGCCGCAAGAACGCGCGCGGAAAAGACCGGGCAGCAAGTGCTGCCTGACTGACGCTACGTAGGAGAATCATCGATGGCGACTACTGAAACACAAAAACGTAACGCCGAACGCGAGGCGTGGCTGGCCCAAATCGAAGAACCCGTGCTCGAACCTGAGCTCCCGATAATCGATCCACATCATCATTTGTGGGATCACCCGGGCAGCCGTTACATGCTCGACGAGATTCTGCGCGACACCAGCTCGGGTCATCGCGTGGTCGCCACCGTGTTTGTGGAATGCGCCTCGATGTATCGCGCCGATGGTCCCGAGGCGATGCGTCCCGTAGGCGAGACCGAGTTCGTGAATGGCATCGCGGCGATGAGCGCGAGCGGCGGCTTTGGCGATACTCGCATCGCGGCGGGAATCGTCAGCTTCGCCGATTTGGCTCTGGGAGCCGCGGTCGAGGAAGTGCTGCAGGCGCATATCGCGGCGGCGCCGGCGCGCTTTCGCGGCATCCGTCATGCGGCCGGTTACGATGAGCATCCGAAGGTGAGTAATTCGCATACCAATCCGCCCAAGGATTTGTATCAGTCGAAGAAATTTCGCGAGGGTTTTGCGAAGCTGAAGAAGCTGAACCTCACCTTCGATGCGTGGCAGTATCATCCGCAGATTTCCGAGCTGACCGACCTGGCGCGCGCGTTCCCCGATACGACGATCATCCTCGATCATTTTGGCGGGCCGCTCGGCATCGGTCCGTACGAAGGCAAGCGGGCCGAGATTTTCCCGAATTGGAAGCGTGACATGACCGAGCTCGCGAAATGTCAGAACGTGGTGGTCAAGCTCGGCGGCATCAACATGGCGGTCAGCGGCTACGGATGGCATCGCAAGCCGAAGCCGCCCACCTCGCAGGAACTCGCGGATGCGACGCGCGACTACTACCTGCACACCATCGAGAAGTTCGGCCCGAAGCGGTGCATGTTCGAGAGCAACTTCCCGGTCGACCGCGTATCGTGCTCGTACCGCGTGCTGTGGAATGCGTTCAAGCGGCTGGCGGCCGACTTCACGCCTGAGGAGAACGCGTGGCTGTTCCATCGCACCGCGGCGGAGGTCTATCGCATCGCAAGCTGACTCGAGGTTAGCGGCATGCCATAATGAAGTTGCGGCGCCCTGATGGGCGCCGCAGTCATTTGGATGTCTTCCTGATCATATTAGAAATGCAAAAACAAACCCACTTAACCTCGATGAATGCTGAGGTTTATCGATTCGATGCCGGTGATATCAGCGCCCTCGGCTCGCCCGAGTTTGAGGAATGTCCGTATGAAACGTGCGGATCGCCGATGAGGGCCGCCCAGCCGCTTTGATCGCGTGGCATTCTACGAAAAACGCAAAAGCAAACCCACTTAACCTCCAGAAACGTTGAAGTTTTAACGAAATAGTCCCCCCTCTATAATTCAGCTATCGACATTTAGGCGATAAGAGCCCGACAACGAGTCTCTTCGCATCGGGCGAGCGGGAAATTCCCGCCCGCCCTGGCGTTCCGGCTAGTGCGAGGCCTCTCCATTCACCGCTTCAGGCACGGCCTGCTTGATGTGCGGCGAGGCATGCTCCATCGAGGCGGCGTTTTGTTCCACCGTTTGACCGGCCTCGGCGAAGCGCAACTTTCGCGGCGAGTCCGAGCTCCTGAACAGCAACTCGAAGCCCGCCCGGATGTATTTCTCGAGCGGGGCGCCTTCGAGGATCAGCGGCTGGACCCACATCGTCTCGCCCTCCAATGTCTCGACATATGGCCATGGCACAGGGTCGCATGCGTTCACGAATCCGTCTTCGTAGTAATAGCGGGTCAGGTCGATCGGCTTGAGCAGCGAGTACAGTACCATCGCCTTCGCCTGCATGACTCCGGCGACGGCGCCCGCGACGATCTTCGCGACTCGGCCGCTGCCCTTGCTGAGCGACCAAAGCTCGCTGCCCTCGATCACGGACCATGGCGGCAGATGCGTCAGGTCCGGCTTGGGATAGCTGAGCGGGAAACTCGCCATACTGTGGATGATGAAGCCGGCCCGCATCTCGTCGACCGGCGCGCCCTCGGCTTCGAACAGCCCGTACAGGTCGCCCAGCTCAAGATGCGCTCGGCTGTTGCGCGAGGTTTCCCGCTCGCGAAAGCCGCGGCCGCGGGTTCCTCGCGCCCGCGCCAGATAGCTTGCGTAGGTCTGGCGTTCCAGCTCCGTGGTTAGTTGCCTGAGTTCCATTATCTTGCCTCCTTGTCGAAAAGCTTTGCCTTTCTGTTGCGATGTCTAGCGGCGCGCCCGCGCGTTGGCAAAGCGGCCTTTCCGACGGGATGACAGCAACGGGAGGTCCGGAAAACAAGAAATCAGCAAAAAACTGGGTAGACATCTGGTTCATCGACGCAACCAGATAGATAAGGCCGCATTTGACAGTCATGGCTGCGTATCGCTACTGTCTCCGCGCATTGACAGAACGAATCGCAATGACCGCGAAAAAACGACCCGCCGGCATCGAGTCCCTGCTGTCCGAGATTCTGGGAATCGCGGAGAGCGCTTCGCTTCGCAGTCGCGAGCTAAAGGGCTTGGTCGAGCAATTCGATGAAATCGCCAGCCGCGACTATCGGAAGCAATTGCGCAATCATTTCTCGCCCGCGGAAATCGGCGGTTTGGTCGCCGTGATGAAGATGAACATCCCGGAGCTGAACCAAAAGACTTTCCGCAATACCGAAATCGGCTGGCTGCGCGCGATGGCGCAGCGGCTCGGCGCCGAGCTCAACACCGCCCGCTTCAGCGGCGATCAGCGCGATCTCCGTGGCTTCTATGTGCCGTCGAGCACTACCCGCAGCCGTTCGGTGATATGGCTCAACACCGCACACCATCGGGTGGCGGTCGCAGCCACCTTCTGGCACGAAATCGGGCACCATCTCCTGGAGCAATTAGGCGAGCGATCAGAACCGTTCACCTTGTCCTACAGCGACGATTACAAAGCACACATGTCCGACGTCTCCGAACTGGTCGCTGACATCCTGCTGGTTTTGGCCGTCTATCCCAAAGCGGTCGCCGCTCGGTTATTCGGCCGCGATATCAAAGTTGATCGTTCCCCCACCGCAACTCAGCTTGCGATTTGCGCGCGCGACTACCTGCGCTCGATTGCCGGTTGGGAATTCGAAAAGCACTTCCTCGAGGTAGGCAATCTTCATTACCTGGCGGGCATGATCCACTACGCGAAACTTCGATGGGCGCTTTTGGCGGAGTACAGAATATGAACGATGAACTGGGGCGGGCCATAAAAGAAGGTCGCGAGGAACTGCGCCTGACCCGCAGAGCTCTCGCCGATCTGGTTGGGGTTCATGCGGCCTACATTTCGTATATCGAGAAGGGTGAGCGTAGACCTTCGGTTGCGCTGCTGAATCGGCTGGCGGATAAGCTTGGCCTCGACCCCAGCCGACTCGTCGTGCTCGCTTTTCCCGAATTGAAAGCGGTGTTAGTGAGGCGCGCCGAGTTCAAGTCCGTCGAAAAAGATGGCGCATGGAGTCGATTTGTATCGAATCGTGCATTGCTGCGACGTCACAAGGTCACCGCCGACGAGCTGCAAGTCCTGAAGCGCATCAGCATGCTGGGCCGCGTCCCATGCGTGGATCATTTTCTGTTCGTCCTAACCTCGATCCGCCAGGCCACCGCGCCGTCAAGTCGAAGATAAGTTCCCCTCCCGCGATAGTTCGCACGGCGGTTTGACAACCTCACCGCGCCGTCGCTAATGGTCGATTCCATCAGATGATCGTATCGCGAGGTGACGCCCATGACTTCGGATTTCACGATTTGTGTCGGCACAGTTGGCGCAGGCGTGTGGTTCAGCCCCGATGGCGGTGAGCACTGGCGCCGCAGCCGGATGAATCTTCCCTTCGAAGCCGAGCCGGGCGAGATCCAGATTCGCTCGCTCGCCGTCTCGCCGCACAATTCGCATCACGTGCTCGCAGGCTCCGAGGCCGGCCTTTATTACAGCGAGGACAACGGCGCGAAGTGGGAGCTGATCGAATCGCCCTCGGGCAGCAAGCAGATTTGGTCGGTCGCGTTTCATCCGGGCGACCCCGATACGATTTTCTTCGGCACCAAGCATCCAGCGGTCTATCGTTCGCGCGATCGCGGCAAGACCTGGGAGCAGCTTGCGATTCCGATGGCCGAGCGATGCCTCGCGGGCGCGCCGAAAGTCACCAACATCATCGTCGATCCGCGCGACAAGAAAACCATCTGGGTGGGCGTCGAGATCGATGGCGTCTATTGCTCGCGTGACGACGGCAAGACCTGGACCCATCGCAAGATGGGCGAGAAGGAACTCAACTGCGATGTGCACGGCGTCGCGCTCACCAACGGCGCGCATCCGAAGTTGCTGGTGACCACGCCCGACGGTATCTGGAGTAGCACCGACGACGGCGAGACCTTCGCGCTGCACGGATTCCCGCGCTTCGCCGAGCGCGATGCCATTTCCTATTGCCGCGGCGTCGCGGTCAAGCCCGATGACCCGAACACCATCTTCGTCGGCAATGGCGACTTCATCCCGGGCAAGCGCGGAGCGATTCAGCGCACGCGCGACGGTGGCAAGACCTGGGAGAAATGTGCGCTGCCGGTCGAACCCAACTCGACGATTTACTGGTTCGGCACGCATCCGTCGAATCCCGACATCATTGTCGCAAACAGTCTGCACGGGTATGTCTATCGATCGACTGATGCGGGCGATAGCTGGACCAAGCTGCGGCGCGAGTTCGGCGAGATTCGGGCGCTGACCTGGATGCCGAACTGACTTTCGCGCATAGGCGCTGGTCAGGCTCAGCCCGAGGTTCCGGCTCACTCCCTGCGTTATCGGAACGCCACCGCTAATTCACTGATGCAGGGAGAACCGAAGTAATATGGCCGGCCACGTCGCCTTTGGCGGCGCACGCACTACTCCGCGAGACGAAGAAAGCGCAATCACGCCGCACTCGGCGTGGAGCCCGCTGCGGCGCCGCGTTTTTCTCGCGCTATGGATTGCAGCGCTCGCCTCCAACCTCGGCACCTGGATGCAAAACGTCGGCGCGGCGTGGATGATGACGTCGCTGACGAAGTCGCCGCTGACCGTCGCCCTGATTCAGACTGCGTCGAGTCTTCCGATCTTTTTCCTCGCGCTGCCCGGCGGCGCACTTGCCGATATCGTCGATCGCCGCAAGCTGCTGATTTTCTCGCAAGTGTGGATGATGATCGCGGCGGGCGCACTCGGAGCGCTGACTCTGCTCGGCATGACCACCGAATGGATCCTGCTGGGCCTAAGCTTCATGCTCGGTATCGGCTCCGCGCTGAATGCTCCCGCATGGCAGGCGATCATTCCCGACCTCGTCCCGCGCGATGAACTGGCCGCGGCCGTAACCCTCAACGGCATCAACTTCAACCTCGCGCGCGCGGCGGGTCCCGCGCTGGGCGGATTCGTGGTGTCATGGTTCGGCGCCGGCGCGAATTTTCTCCTCAATGCCGCATCGTTCCTCGGCGTGATGATCGTGCTCTACGAATGGCGCCGTCAGGCTCGTCCCGGCGTACTTCCGGCCGAGCGCGTGATCAGCGCGATACGCGTAGGGCTTCGTTACGTGCGCTATGCTCCGGCGCTGCGCGCGGTCCTCGTGCGCACGGTGGCTTTTGTAATTGGCGCCAGCGCGATGTGGGCGGTCTTGCCGCTGATCGCGCGCGTCCAGCTTGGGCTCGGAGCTGCGGGATTCGGATTGTTGCTGGCGTGGTTCGGGATCGGCGCTGTTATCGGCGGCGCGATGCTGGCCCGATTCCAGCAATACGCGTCGCATGACAACATCGTGCACGGCTCGACGATCCTGTTCCTCGCGATGACAGTCGGGCTCGCATTCACGCACGACGCGATCGTGGCGAGCGCGCTGATGGCGATCGGCGGCGCGGCGTGGGTGTGCGCATTTTCGGTGCTGAATGTGGCGGCGCAACTCTCGGTACCACGATGGGTACAGGGCCGCGCGCTGGCCGTTTACCAAATTGCGGTGCAGGGCGGATTGGCCGGCGCGAGCGCGCTATGGGGCGCGATTGGCGCGCGATGGGGATTGCGGATCGCGTTGATAAGTGGGGCGGCCTCGATGCTCGCGGGACTCGCCGTTTATAGCTGGCGGCTCGCGGTTGCCGACGAGGTCAACACCGATTTGGTCAACCCGTTGCCGCTTCCGCAAACCGTCATCGACATCAATCCCGATAGCGGTCCGGTGCTCATCACCATTGAATATCGGATCAATCCCGCGCTGAGCGAGGAATTCGTCGACGCGATGCGTCAGTTGCGCGTCATCCGCCTGCGCGACGGCGCGGTCTTCTGGGGACTGTTCGTCGACACGGCCGAGCCCGACAGGTTCATCGAGAATTTCATAAGTGAGACCTGGGTCGAGCATCTGCGTCTGCACGAGCGCAGGATCGAATCGGACATGGTATATGAAACGCGAGCGAGATCATTTCATCTTGGCGATGTACCACCGCCGGTGACACATTTGATATCCGCCGATACAGTCGCGGGTCACAACGTCGGCACTTTCAAACGCGACGCCGGCAGGACCACCAGCGTCATCGAAGTGCAGCCTGTGCTCAAGAGGGTTTTGCCATGAAAGACACGCGCGAGTTCCAGACCATCCAGGTTGAGGTTGACGAGGGCCTCGGACGACTGACTCTGAATCGGCCCGATCGCCTCAACGCGATTGGCGCGACCATGTTGCAGGAACTCGCGGAGGCCGCGCGATGGTTCGATAGTCATCGCGAGTTGCGCGTCGTCATCATGAGCGGGGCGGGGCGCGCATTTTGCGCCGGCGCGGATTTGCAGGATTCGCCTGCCGCAGCGGCAGATTCGAAAACGCAAACCAGTTGGCTCTATCGGCGCGAGGTCGGCCAGTACGGACTTCGCGCCGCCGATGCGATTGAGCAGATGCGCGCGGTGACCATCGCGCAGGTGCATGGATATGCGGTCGGTGGAGGCGTCGTGCTGATGGCGGTATGCGATCTTCGCGTCGCGGCCGAGGACGCATGGTTCTTCATTCCCGAAATCGATCTCGGAATTCCGCTCGCATGGGGCGGCATTCCGAAACTGGTGCGCGAGATCGGGCCCGCGATGACCAAGGAGCTGGTGATGACGTGCCGTCGCTTCAGTCCTGTGGAAGCGAAGCAGATAGGCTTCGTCAATCGCGTGGTGCCGCTGGCGAAGTTGCAGAACGAGGCGGAGGAACTCGCGCGCGAGCTGATCGCCAAGCCTTCCGTGCCTGTCACTATCACCAAGGAGCACGTCAATGCGGTGACGCGCGCGATGAGCGCGGGCATCACTTCATTCGCGGATGGCGATTTGTTGCTCGGCGCGTCGGCGACGGAAGAATCGCGCGCGGCCGCCCGCGCCTACCGCGATAAGACTTTCCGTAAGAAAAGCTGACCGCCGCACGTCATCAAATGGCGCGAAAGGAGACGCTTCAGTCGGCTAAAAAAATGACTATTGGACTTGCCAACTGCAAACCTTTAATGGCATTTCTCCCGCATGAAATGCCCGGTATGTGAATTGTTCGGCCGTGAGTTGCATTTCCAGACTCGCCGGCTGCTGGATCAGCACTCATGCAGATTCCACGGACTATCCGCCGCCCAACTCCAGAGCAGCGATCAGAACGATGCTCCTGAAGCTGTCAGATCGGCTGTAGCAAACCGATCGACGGATGCGAGCCGGCCTGCTGAGGCGCGGACCGAAGACAAAAGCGAATCTCTGCGCGCGCGTCGCTTCCTTCATTAAGCGCTGCCCCGACGCGGCCTGTCACGGCCGCCATCCACCGCAAAATCCCTTTGGCGGAGCCGGCGTCACTGATCTATCGTTGCGCTCCGAAGCACTTCTTTTAGAGGATGCCCAACCATGTTCCGTCTCGACAATAAAGTCGCGGTAGTGACCGGCGCGGGTTCCGGAATCGGCAACGCCATCGCCAATACCTTCGCGAGCAATGGCGCACGCGTCTTCGTTCTCGAAGCCAACCTCGACGCGGGTAAAGCCGCGGTCGAAAGAATCCGCAAGGCGGGCGGCAAGGCCGACGCGATCGCATGCGACGTATCGAAGATAGCGTCGGTGGCCGATGCGTTCGCGCAGGTCGATCGCGATGCGCATCGCGTCGACATTCTCATCAACAACGCGGGCATTGCGCACGTCGGCACGGTCGAGAACACCTCGGAGGCCGACTTCGATCGCATCTACGGCGTCAACGTGAAGGGCGTGTACCTATCCTCGCAGGCCGGCATCAAAATGATGCTGCGCGACGGTGGCGGGGTGATTCTCAACCTCGCATCGATCGCGTCGCTGATCGGGCTGACCGATCGCTTCGCGTATTCGATGAGCAAGGGCGCCGTGCTGACGATGACGAAATCGATCGCGGTCGACTACGTGAAGCGCAACATCCGCTGCAACTGCGTTTGTCCGGCGCGCGTGCATACACCATTCGTGGACGGATACTTGCGCAACAATTATCCGGGCCGCGAGCAGGAGATGTTCAAGGAGCTTTCCGCATATCAACCAATCGGCAGGATGGGCACGCCCGAGGAAGTTGCCGCGCTCGCGTTGTATCTATGCTCCGACGAGGCCTCGTTCATCACGGGCCAGGCGTATCCGATCGACGGCGGCGTGCTGGCGTTCTGACGGCGTGCGCTTTGGTTTTGGCCATTCCTGATCCTCGTAGGGGTCGTTCGCGAACGACCCGCAGCGATGTCGCAATCGCGGAGGATCTTCCGCAATCGAGATGTCGTTGCGGGCGGTTCGCGAACCGCCCCTACCAGGAAAAAGGGACGGGCGAGGATCGATGAAACAATACGGGCGCACGCTGAATCTGAAGGATGACCCGAGAGTCATAGAAACCTACCTCGAGTATCATCGCGCGGTGTGGCCGGAGGTCGAGGCGGGCCTGCGCGGAATCGGCATCCATCGGATGCTGATCTGGATCCTCGGACGGCGCCTGTTCATGTTCCTCGAGACCGACGACGCCTTCGATCCCGAGCGCGATTTTCCGCGCTATGAGAAGGGCCATCCGCGCATCAAGGAGTGGCAGGATCTTATGGCCTCGATGCAGGAGCCGGTGCCCGACGCCGCGCCGGGCGAGCTATGGGCCGAGATGCAGCTCGCGTATCGCTTGGAACGTTAGGAGCGCCATTCCGCGCCGCCCGGAAATTCGAACATGTCGAGCGACGCCGGAAGCATCTCGACGCTGTAACCCGGCGCGGTCGGCGGGACATAGCGCCCGTTGCGCATCACGACCGGATTCACGAAATGCTCGTGCAGATGATCGGCGAATTCGATCGCGCGATTTTCGAGGCTCGCCCCGATGCAGATGTAGTCGATCAGCGAGATGTGCTGAACGTATTCGCATAGCCCGAGTCCGCCCGCATGAGGGCACACGGGAATGCCGAATTTCGCCGCCATCAACAGAACCGCGAGCACCTCATTTAGGCCGCCGAGACGACACGCATCGATCTGGCAGAAATCGATCGCGCCCGCCTGCATCAACTGTTTGAAGATCACGCGATTCTGGCAATGCTCGCCCGTCGCGACGCCCACCGGCTTCACGCCACGCCGAATCGCCGCATGCCCGAGGATGTCGTCGGGGCTCGTCGGCTCCTCGATCCACAGCGGATTGAACTGCTTCAGCGGCTGCATGTACTCGATCGCCTCGCCGACGTCCCAGGTCTGATTCGCATCGAGCATCAGCACCGAGTTGGGACCGATGACCTCGCGCATCACAGCGCATCGATGAACGTTCTCCTCGCTGTTGCGGCCGACTTTGATCTTGAAGCGATTCCATCCGGCGGCGAGCGCCTCGCGGCAGAGCGCGCGCACGCGATCATCCGAATAGCCCATCCATCCCGCCGAGGTGATGTACGCTGGAAAACCGTTCGCGATCATCTCGGCCTCGCGCTTGGCGCGCGTCGGGACGTTGCGGCGCAAAATCCCGAGCGCTTCGTCGGGAGTGAGCGCGTCAGTGATGTAGCGAAAGTCTACACAAGCGACGATCTCCTCGGGCGTCATGTCGGCGACCAGTTTCCAGATCGGCTTGCGATTGATCTTTGCCCACAAGTCCCACACCGCGTTGACGATGGCGGCGGTTGCAAGATGGATTGCGCCTTTCTCGGGCCCGATCCAGCGCAGTTGCGATTCCCCGGTGAGCCGCCGCCAGAATCCGCGCATGTCCGATTCGATCGATTCGATCGTCAGTCCCTTCACCAGCGGTGCCAGCGCGACTGCGGCGGCGACGCACACCTCGTTGCCGCGCCCGATGGTGAAAGTGAGTCCGTGGCCTTCGAGCTGGTCGCGATCGTCGGTGCCGATGACGACATAGGTGGCGGAATAGTCGGGATCGGTGTGCATCGCGTCGGAGCCGGCCAGCGTGCGCGAAGTCGGCGTTCTGATGTCGCGAATGGTAACGGCGTTGATTGTGTGTGGCATACGGCTCTCCAGTCACCTACCACATCGTCGTGGTGTAAGCTTCGCAATTTGTTGCGGATATTTGCCGGATGGATTTGCCAAATTTTTTCGGCTTAGCCATTGTTGGATGATGAGCTACTCTACGCATCGTCTTACCGTCCTTCTACTAACCTCAATCAGCTGCGTAGCCTCGACTGGCTGCTTTTCGTGCACGGAAGTCCACCAGCCTCCCGCGCAGGTGATCGTGCAGCCACAGAGTCCACCGCTCGCGCCAGCCGCTCCGCCGGCATCCAGTTCAAGTTCGAGTACTACGACGACTACTACGACCACAGGTCCGTGATCTCTTGGACCTGAAAAATGGCCGCAGAATTCCCCAATGATCTGCGGCAGCGATGGCCGGTGCCGTCGGCGCCGCGTCCGATCGTCGTTATCGGCGCGGGGAGTATCGTGCGCGATGCGCATCTGCCGATTTATCGACGGCTAAATTTTCCGGTGGCGGGAATTTTTGATGTGAATCCCGATGCGGCGCGCGAGCGAGCGGATGCGTTCGCGATTCCGCGCGTGTTCGCCTCGCTCGACGAAGCTGCGCAGACATCTGGCGCCGTGTTCGATGTCGCCATTCCACCGGATCGAATCGCATCGGTGCTCGAACATCTTCCGAAGGGCGCGCCGGTGCTCATTCAAAAGCCGATGGGGCGCTACCTCGCCGATGCGCGCAGGATTTTAGCGATTGCGCGCGAGCGTGACCTCGTCGCCGCGATGAATTTTCAGTTGCGCTTCGCGCCCAACATGCTGGCGCTGCGCGATGCGCTATCGCGCAAGTTGCTCGGCGAAGTTCTCGATATTGAGGTGCGCATCAATCTGCACACGCCGTGGGAGTACTGGGCATTTCTCAAAGGCGTGCCGCGTCTCGAAATTTTGATGCATTCGATTCACTACCTTGATCTGATTCGCTCGCTTTTCGGCGAGCCGCGCGGCGTCTATTGCCGGGGCGTACGGCATCCGAATCTTCCCGATTACCCCGACGTGCGCACCAGCATCATTCTCGACTACGGCGACACGATTCGCGCAAGCCTCACGATGAATCATGCGCATCGATTCGGTCCGCGTTTCGCGGTCTCGGAACTCAAGGTCGAGGGCACCGAGGGCGCGGCGATCGCGAAGATGGGCGTCAATCTGAACTATCCGAAGGGCGAGCCCGACACGCTCGAAGTTGCGTGTGACGACTCCGGATGGCAATCGATCCCGCTGCGCGGCTCGTGGTTCCTCGAGGCATTCGAGGGGCCGATGGCGAATCTTCAGCGCTTCGTCGCGGGCGAAGATGCCGCGCTGATTTCTCCTATAGATGATGCGTGCCGCACGATGGCGCTGGTCAAGGCGTGCTACGAATCGAGCGCGCGCGGCGGAGTGCCCATCGAGCGCATCGATTGAAAGGACCTAACCCCCGACCCCTTCCCTTTAGGGAAGGGGTGAGGAGAGGTTTCGCCGTATTCGGTCCGAGTCGCTCTAGCTCCCTTGTTTTTCGAGTGCTGCGGCGACGTTCTCCATATATTTGCTGTAGTCGGTCAGCGGCCGCACCTCATATTCCGAATAAAGAAATAGTGGGGTAGCCATCAGCCTCTCGTTCAATTGCTCAGGGGAGTCGGCATTGACGATTGCCACGTTGCCGCCGCCGCCGGGAAACGCGTAAATGCAGTCAATCGTTCCTGCCTTAGCTGCTTCTGCTGCACTCTGTTTTGCTTCTCGAATCAACTTGCTGGTGGCGACGCGCCCGGTGCCGAACCGAGGTTTACGGATTACCAGAAACTTCATATCGATGCCCTCCCGGAGCCCGTTGGCTCCGGGCGGTCGTGTACCACAGCGCCGGTTGTGGGTCTATCGTCTAGTGTTGTGGTGATTCCATACGCCAGTCGGCTTGTTCAATTCGCAGCCGAGCAGCGGCGTAGGCTAAGTCTTGCGAGGACGGCCGCGACGGCGACGCGGCGCCGATGGAGGCTCTACCGTTTCGCCTTCTTCGGGGCCAAACGGGCTCAGGTCCGAGAGCGGGCTCTCGTCGTCATCGGCGGCTTTCGGACGCCGCACCGGCTCAGCCGTTTCATCGGCCGCGGCCCACGGCTGTTCGTCCGCAGGCATCATGCGACCCTCGCCACGAAAGCGCGGGGTGTGGCGCTTCTGCTGGCAGTCGACGCAGTAGATCGCGAACGGCACCGCCATCAGTCGCTCGATCGGAATCGACTCGCCGCATTCGGCGCAGGTGCCGTAGTTGCCGCGTTCCAAACGGCCGAGCGCCTGATCGATGTGCCGCAGGCGTTCTTCGGAGCGTTCGATGAGATTCGCCTTGGTCTCGGCGTCGGTGCTCAAGCGAGCGACGTCCATTTCGTCGCCCTGCTGATTGACCGAATCGCGCTGATCGCGACGAAACTCCGCGACTCGCTCGTAGGTTTCGTCGCGCAGATGAGTAAGCATTTCGCGCAGCATTTTCTGCCGGCGATCTTCAGACATTTTGGTCTCGGTACGCATTGCAGGTCCGTGTTTATGTTTATGGCTAGCCGCCATCTCTACCTCTGGTTGCCCGAGTGCGCGAGGATTTCACCTTCGCGCCTCGCTCGATCGTATACTCGCTTTCCGCGAATGCGGGCTAATAACAATAACCACGAGTGCCTACAAAAGATACCCCTTTCGAAAAATTGGACAATAAGCCATCCGCACAAATGCCCACAGTTCGAACGGTCATCTTTAAGACGCATGCTCGATGACGAAGGTTTCATTGACGAAGGTTTCGCGAACCCGGGTGCTGAAGTAGCCTGCCGACGATGGCTTCGCGCGGTGTAGAGCACGGATTTACCTCAGTGGATCAGCAGGCGGACCCGAGCGCATGGGTTGCATGCCTCGATAAGATTCATCGCGAGCCCTTCTATGCCACGTATAAACGCCGCGTCGTCGAGCTGCTCGAGCCACGCGCCGGGGAGCGCTTTCTGGATGTCGGCGCTGGAACCGGCGACGATGCGCGTGCCATCGCCACGGATCATGGGAGTAGGGCGGTTGCGCTCGACAGCTCCTTCACGATGGCGCGTGAGTGCCGCGCGCGAGGCACTGTCGCCTCGATCGTTGGTGACGCCTCGGAGCTGCCGCTTCGCGATAACTTCTTCGACGGATGCCGCGCCGATCGAACATTTCAGCATCTGCTCACGCCGCGTCGTGCGCTCCGCGAGATGGTGCGGGTTACGCGCCCGGCCGGACGCGTGCTGGTCATCGATCCCGATTACGATACCCAGGTGATGGAATTTCCCGATCAGGACCTCGCGCGCAAGGTGCTGAGATTTCGCGCCGATCATGGGTTGCGGCACGGAACCCTCGCGCATCGAATGCCCGCGCTATTTCGCGAGGTGGGATTGGATCGCATCGCAGTGGAGCCGATGACGCTGGTGGTTCGCGATCCAGCAGCCGTCGACAATGTGATGGGACTTCGCAGTTGGGCGAGCAGTGCGCATCGCGGCGGATTTCTCGACGCCGAAGACGTCCCAAGATGGGAGCAGATGTACGATACGACGGTGGCGGCCGGCAACTTTCTCTACACCGTTACCTTCTTCATCACCTGTGGCATCAAGCTGTAACAATCGACTTCGAGGGCGCGTCAATTCGCTTCAGTCCGTATGCCTTCATCTGACACATCACGAAGAGTCACGCGATGGTTTCCATAGTGCATCCTACGACCGAATAGCGGCACGCTCGTTGCGTTTGCATCGTCGAGTTCGGTCATTATCGAGGTGACAGCGAGCGCTTCGATGCCGAATCATTCGAGACAATCGAAGAACCATGACCCTTCCGGAAAAACCAAGCCTCGGCGGTCCAACTAAGCCCGCCAACACGGATCGCGCGCCGACGCCGGAAGAGAACCGGCGTCGGTCGGTGCTTATCGTGGATGACTCGCAGATCAATCGTGTGGTGCTGCGGCAATATCTGAAGGGGACGCCCTACCAGATCGATGAAGCCGAAAACGGCGCTGTCGCGGTCGAAAAAGTGAAAGCCCGCGGCTACGACTTCATCATTATGGATCTCTTGATGCCGGAGATGGACGGGTTCGAGGCGATGCGTGCTATCAGAACCTTGGAAGACTCGCGAAAGCGCGGGCGCGCAGGCATCATCATCACGCTTACGGCATGGCCGCTCAAAGAGGCTGAACTGGAGAGTCTAAGCTGTGGCGCCGACGCCTACCTGACCAAGCCGATCGGAAAAGCGAAGCTGCTCGAGATGCTCGGCTCGCGATCGGCGTGCGCCGACCGCGGTTGAACCGAGAGTTGCGGGCCCGTGAAATTTGTATCGCCGTCTCAGCACTAGCGCCGGGGCGATTCTTTAATTGCTTCATCGACGCTTGAAATGTTACAAGATGCCCACACATGGAACAGTCTTGGGGGGTCTCTGCACGTGACGATGTTTCTGCGTGGGCGTTGACGCTCCGCCGAAGCGCCGAACAATTCTGGCTCGTCGTTGGTATCGTCGGCGTCACGCTCGCCGGCCTCAGATGCTTCACGCGCGAGTTCGGCGATCTGTGGATGTATTGGCACTCCAGCGGGGTCGCATCGCTGGGGATGCTGGCAGTGCCGTGCGGCGTAATCCTGACGTGGCGCGCTCTGCGCGGTGGCAGCATAGACTCGTCGGGATCGTGGTTGGGATTGGCGATGATAGTGGGTGCGCTCGCGCTCGCGGTCTTCGAGTATCCGACCTCGCGACTTGATATATCGTTCCTCGGACCGCTGGGCTTAATTCCGCTCGCTCCCATCGGTCTGATGATTTGGGCCTACGGAAGCGGCATCGTGGTGCTCTTCGGCGGCTGGCAGGCCTTGCGTAAGGCTTTCTTTCCGCTCGCGATGCTGCTGCTGGTGGTCCCGGTCCCTCCTTTCATCGTGAGTCACTTCGATCTGCCGCTGCAATACTTCGATGCTCATGTGGCGCGTAGTTTCGCCATATTTCTCGGCGTGCCGGTCGGCGGAGATTCGTTGCGTCTGCTGTTCGATCATAATCGCCTCGGGATGCTGATTGCGCCGGGCTGCGATGGATTTTCCGGCGCTGCCGCGATGGGCTATGCGACGCTGGTCGCCTCCTATCTCTATGGTCTGAGGCCGTTTGCGCGAGCGTTCTACTCGCTGATGTCGGTATTGGTTGCGTTCGCCCTCAACCTGGTGCGGCTATGCTCACTGGTGCTGTTCTACTGTGCGGCGCACGTCATCCCGTCGCTGGGCGGTTATGCGGTCGGCGCGGATTACATCATAGGAGCCATTTTGTTCGCGTCAGGTGCAGCCATCGTCCTTATGGCTCCGCGGAGGCTTATGGCTGCGCGGATGCTTGTTGCCCCGATGCTCACTCATGAGGCTTAAGCTGTTGGCGTTCGCGGCGGCGATCCTTATGTTCGCCGGTCTAAACGCGATGCGCACGCACGCATCGGTCGAGCATCATTACGAGCCGTCGGCATTGCTGCCGCCGTCGATCGCGACCTTCCGCCTTCTGAGCCATCAGCAGACTGACGCCGGCGAAGTCGTCGGTACCTATAGCGATGGCTCGGTGACGATCCTGCTCGACGTCCGTCCCGACACCCGCGAAATTCCACATAACGGAGCCAAATGTTTGCTTATCACCGGTGAACAACCGCTCAAGGAAGATGCTCGGCCGGTTCGAACCGCGCGCAGCACCGCGGTGTTTGATGTCGCGCTGTTCGGGTCCGGAGCTGGCGCGAAGCTGGTCGCCGCAACCGAGTGTTACGCGGACAAGTGCGCGGAAAATCCCGTGACTAACTTCTGGCATGCTCCTCAAGACCAACCGTTGGTCGGACTCGCGAGGCCCACCTCGATGGTTCCGGTCGCGATCCTCATCGATAGAAGCAAAGCGAACCCCGGAGCTGTTACCGACGGCTCGGATCTAATTCGGAACTTCGAAAAGTTCGTGGCAGGGCTTGACCTCACTCGGTATCAATCGATTGCCGGTGATCAGATCGCTTATCGTTCCTTAGGTGTCTAAATTCCGGGTTTGTTTTGAGGGGGTCGCCGCGTGTTTGAAGATTGTGCGAGCGGATCGTGTGCGAGGATTGTCCCGGCGCTGATCGCCATGATGCTTGCGATCGCGGGATGCGGCGGCGGGGGCGGGTCGGGAGGCATCGGCGGCGGCGCAGCACCGTCGGTCAAACATCACCTCCAGGGCGAGATGTATGGCGGACAGAATCCGGTCTCCGGAGCGACGATTACTCTTTATGCCGCCGGCGACAGCGGATACGGCTCGGCGGCCTCGGTATTGGCCAGCACTACTACGGACAGCAACGGCAAGTGGAACATCGCTTCGTTCACCTGTCCCACCCCAAACTGTTTCTCGCCCGAAACCTACCTCGTGGCAACCGGTGGTAATTCCGGTAGCGGGACCAACAGTGCGATTGCGCTGATGGCGGCGATGGGTCCCTGCGACCATATCGAGACTTCAACCAAGGTCATTATCAACGAGTTGACTACGATTGCCGCGCAGTGGGCGCTGCAGCAATTCGCCGACTCGACCGGTAAGAACATCAGTGCGCCGATCAGCAATGTCGGCGGGCTGTCGAATGCGTATGCGACCGTTTCTAACCTGGACGAAGTGAGTTCCAGCGATCTTTCCGTAAGTGGTGATCAGTCGGGCTTTCTGCCGACCGCCGCGCAGTGCGGTGCGGGATCGCCACCGGCAAACTGCGATGGCCTCGAGCGCCTCAACACGCTGGCCGATATCATCGCGGCGTGCGTGAACAGCAGCGGGGCAACCTCGACCGCGTGCAAGACGCTCTTTTGCGACGCAACTCCAGGAAGAATCTTCACCGGCGGCGTTTGCACTTTCCCGCCGATGTCTACCGATACGCTGGCCGATCCCATGCCAATGTGTCCGACCATCAGCGGGCAGACCCCGACGATTTGCGGGCCGCCGATTCCTACCGATACGCTGGCAGCATCGCATTTGATTGCGCAGAATCCGACTCACGACGCGGCTGGACTGTTCGCATTGGCGACTCCGGATGCGCCGTTCGAACCCTCGCTCGCATCGGCTCCCGATGGATTGGAAATCGCGCTCAACTTCGCACCCGCCGGCGCGGCGTTCGATGTACCCACATCGCTAGCGCTGGACGGATCGGGCAACCTGTTTCTGACCAATCAATTCGGCAACAGCGTGAGCGAGCTGACGGTGGCGAGCAGCTACGCCACCGGGCTCAACTTCAACGATACCGGGTCCCCTGGCGCAGCGCTCAAGGAACCCGTCGCGCTAGCGCTGGACGGATCGGGCAACGTCTTTGTGGCGAATGAATACCCGAGTGGCGGCGGCAACAGCGTGAGCGAGCTGACGAAGGCGAGCGGCTACGCCATCGGGCTCAACTTCGCCCCATCGGGCGCGGCTTTCGATCAACCCTCATCGCTTGCGCTGGATGGATCGGGCGACGTCTTTGTGGGGAATTTTTCCAGCTCCAGTGTGAGCGAGCTGACGGCGGCGAGCAGCTACGCCACCGGCCTCAACTTCAACAATAGTAATACCGGATCACCCGGAGCGGTGTTCGACCGCCCCAATTCGATAGCGCTGGACGGATCCAGCAACGTCTTTGTGACGAATCTTCCAAGTAACAGTGTGAGCGAGCTGACGGAGGCGAGCAGCTACGCCACCGGGCTCAACTTCGCCCCCTCGGGCGCGATGTTCGGCGACCCCACATCGATAGCGTTGGACGGATCAGGCGACGTCTTCACTGGAAATGAATTGCACAACTGGGTGAGCGAGCTGACGGCGCCCAACTACGCGACCTCAGGCTCCAACTTCGCCCCCTCGGGCGCGTCTTTCAGTGAACCCTTTGGGCTAGCGTTGGATGGATCGGGCAACATGTTTGTCACGAATTTCACCACCAATAGCGTGAGCGAGTTGACGAAGTCGAGTAGCTATACCATCGGGCTCAACTTCGCCCCTTCGGGCGCGGCGTTCAACCACTCTCAGTCGCTAGCGGTGGATGGCTCAGGCAACATCTTTGCGGCGAATGGCTCCGGCAACAGCGTGAGCCAACTGATCGGCCTGGCGACGCCGGTGGTAACGCCGATCCAAAGCTGTGTGGCTGCCGAGAAGGCCCATTCGACGCAGTACTGCGTGCCGTAGATACCGCGCCGGGTGCCCAAGCCTCGCCTTATTGCGAATGCGATTTAGGGCCGGATCTCCATCGGTCGAAATGGTTATGTCGGGACCGATTTAGATCCTCTTAGTGGTTTGTATTTGCGTTTAACGACTCAAATTTTGTATAAGAAGGGCGATTCGAGAATCGTTGGAGGGGGAAAGTGCGAAGACTGGTCTTAGTTTCAGTCCTCGGGGTAGCAATCGTTCATTGTGCCGCGCACTCTGCTTTTGCGTTCGGCGGATGTGTCGATTCTCCAGAAAATCCGTCCGTAGTTCTTGGGCTCATCGCTGCCGGCGTAGGCCTCATACCGCTCATCAGAAGCCGTTACCGTTCCCAAGCATCCCGTAGCGATCGAAAAGAGCGTTAGCGCCTTCGCTGCTGAATGGCAGCATGGAGCGACGCTTTGTCGTGATCGTTTCTCAGGGAGTTACTTTGAGGGGGATCGGCTGATGTGTGCAAAAAATTGCGTGCGCGGATCGCGAGCATTGGTCGTTCCAGCGCTGGTCGCCATCATGTTGATGCTCGCCGGATGCGGCGGCGGAGGCTCGGGAGCGGGGGGCGTGGCCAGCGCCGGCTCATCGACAAAACACCCGACCTCAGCAAAACATCACATGCATGGAGTGATGCATGGCGGACAGAATCCGGTTGCGAATGCGACGGTGACGCTTTATGCCGCGGGAGACGAAGGAATCTTCATATACCCAATCTCTGAGGAGCTCGGTCCTTTCGGATTCTCCCTTCCGGTCGTAGTGGCCACCACCACGACGGACGCTAGCGGCAACTACAACATCGATTCTTTTACCTGCCCCGAGGTTGAAACTTCTCCTGACCCGTATGATCCCGCGTATGGGTCTCCGGAAACCTACATCGTCGCGACCGGCGGCGACTCCGGTAGTGGTACTAACAGCGCGATCGCGATGATGGCGGCGATCGGTCCATGCGACCAGATCCAGAATTCCACGGTGGTCAATATCAACGAATTGACCACCATCGCGGCAGAGTGGGCGCTGCAGCAGTTCGCCGACTCGAGCGGACAGGATATCAGCGCGCCACTATTAGATCTGGGCGGGCTCGCCAATGCCTATGTCACGATCGCCAACCTGGTGGAACAGGATCCCAGCGATCTTTCGGTGAGCGGTGGACCTTCGAGCTTTTTGCCAACTGCGGCGCAATGTTCTTCGATGTCGGCGCCGGTAAATTGCGATGGGCTGAAGCGACTCGATACGCTGGCGGACATCATCGCGGCCTGCGTCAACAGCAGCGGGCCTACGTCGACCGCATGTGCGACGCTGTTTTGCGACGCTACTCCGGGAGACACTTATAGCGGCACTTGCTCAGGAACGCCGACAATCACCGATACGCTCCAAGCCTCATATTCGATCGCACAGAACCCGACCAACAACGTCGCCGACTTGTTGGCATTGGCGATGCCGAATGCGCCATTCGAACCCACGCTCGGCTCGACCCCCGATGGATGGGAAATCGCGCTCAATTACGCCCCCTCGGGCGCGGCGTTCCACAACTCCTCCTCACTAGCGCTGGACGGATCGGGCAACGTCTTTGTGACGAATGAAAAAGACAGCAACAGCGTTAGCGAAGTGACCGTGGCGGGCGGCTACAACATCGGGCTCAACTTCGCCCCCGCGGGCGCGAATTTTGACATTCCCGACGCGCTAGCGGTGGACGGATCGGGCAACGTCTTTGCGGCGAATCAAGCGGGCAGTGTGAGCGAGCTGACGGCGGCGAGCAGCTACGCCACCGGGTCCAACTTCTCTCCCTCGGCCGCTATGTTCAGCTTTCCTACTTCGCCAGCCCTCGACAACTCGGGAAACATCTTTGTGGCGAATCAAGGCAACAACAGCGTGAGCGAGTTGACCGCGGCGAGCAGCTACGCCACCGGGTCCAACTTCGACAACACCACGGGTGCGGCGTTCAGCGCTCCCATCTCGCTAGCGCTGGACACCTCAGCCAACGTCTTTGTGGCGAACAATACCGGCAACAGCGTGAGCGAGCTGACGTCCGCGAGCAGCTACGCCACCGGGTTCAACTACGCGCCCGCGGGCGCGACCTTCAACGGTCCCCGCGCGCTAGCGCTCGACAGCTCAGCCAACGTCTTTGTGGCGAATGCCGGGGGCAACAGCGTAAGCGAGCTGACCGCGTCGAGCAGCTACGCCACCGGGCTTCACTTCGATCCCACGGGCGCGGTGTTCAACGATCCCGTCGCGCTGTCGGTTGACGGATCCAACGACGTCTTCGTGGCGAATAATAACGGCAATAGCGTGAGCGAACTGACATCGGGGAGCAGTTACGCCACCGGCTTCAACTTCGCTGCTCCGGGCGCGGATTTCAATGATCCCATCTCGCTGGGGGTGGACGGCTCGGGCAACGTCTTTGTAGCGAACAACGGTGGCAACAGTGTCAGTCAACTGATCGGCCTCGCGGTTCCTGTGATGACCCCTCTCCAAGACCAGATGGAAGCCTTCTCCATAGACGCCGGAGGCGCGGGCCGTGCGGGCGATGCGATCCTGGTGTTCCTGTGCCTGATGACATTCTGGTACGGGCGCAAATTCATCCTCGCGTCCAGGAAGAGGGCGGCGTGGTCTCGGTCTTAAAGTAAAAGTACTTGGCGGGGGCGATTTGTGAGTGCGAAGAATCGGGCGAGCGACTCGCGGGCAACGGTGGTCTCGGCGTTGATCGCGATCATATTAATGGTCCCCGGATGCGGCGGCGGAGGCTCGGGAGCGGGGGGCGTTGCTAGCGCCGGGGGTTCAACCACAAGACACCGGACCTCGGCAAAACATCACATGCATGGTGTGATGCATGGCGGGCAGAACCCGGTCGCCGGTGCGACGGTGACGCTCTATGCCGCGGGATTCTTCGGCTTTGAGGGAGAGCCCTTCTTCGTCCCGCCGACGTTGTTGGCCACCACCACAACGGACAATAATGGAAACTACAGCATCGATTCGTTTACCTGCCCCCCGAATCCCTTCGATCTCGAACCGCCGATGGCGCGTTCCAGTTCCAACCAGCGCGCACGTTCCATTAGTACACCCGCTGCGGCTGGCATAACCAACGCCGATGGCTCTCCGGAAACCTACATCGTGGCGACCGGCGGCAACTCCGGGAGCGGCTCCAATAGTGCGATTGCGATGTTTGCGGCGATCGGCCCGTGCGATCAGATCCAGAATTCGACCCTGGTTAATATCAACGAATTGACCACCATCGCGGGGGAGTGGGCGCTGCAGCAGTTTAGCGACTCCAGCGGACAGGATTTCGCCGCGCCGATCGAGGACCTGGGCGGGCTCGACAACGCCTATGATACCGCCGCCAACCTGGTCGACATGAACTCCGCCGATCTATCGGTGAGCGGCAAGGCTTCGAGCTTTTTGCCCAGTGCCGCGCAATGCGGATCGGGATCGCCGCCGGTGAATTGCGATGGGCTGGAGCGGCTCAACACGCTGGCCGACATCATTGCGGCATGCGTGAACAGCGGTGGGCCGTCCTCGACGGCGTGTGCGACGCTTTTCTGCGACGCCACCCCTGGAGACACTTATAGCGGCACTTGCTCAGGGCCATCGACAATCACCGATACGCTGCAGGCGGCTTACTCGATCGCGCAAAATCCGACCAACAACGTGGCCGACCTATTGGCCTTGGCGATGCCGAATGCGCCCTTCGAACCCACGCTCGGCTCGACCCCCGATGGATGGGAGATCGCGCTCAACTACACCCCCGCGGGTGCCGCGTTCGACGGTTCTGTCGCGCTCGCGCTGGACGCAGGCGGCAACGTCTTTGTGGCGAATAGCGCGGGCAACAGCGTGAGTGAACTGCCGGTCGCAGCCAGCTATGCCACTGGGCTCGACTTCGCTCCCTCGGGCGCGGTGTTCAGCGGACCCAACGCACTGGCGATAGACAGGTCAAGCAACGTCTTTGTCGCGAATTTTTTCGGCAGCAGCGTGAGCGAGCTGGTACCGCCGAACTACGGCACCTCGGGCTCCAACTTCGCCCCATCCGGCGCGGCGCTCAGTGAGCCGGTTTCGCTAGCGCTCGACGACTCCGGCAACATCTTTGCCGCGAATTATACCGGCAACAGCGTGAGCGAGCTGACATCGGCGAGCAGTTATGCCACCGGGTCCAACTTCGCTCCCGCAGGCGCGGCATTTAGTCAGCCCGTGTCGTTAGCGCTCGACGAGTCGGACAACATATTTGTGGCGAATTTTTTGGGCAACAGCGTGAGCGAGCTGATGGCGCCCAACTACGGCACCTCGGGCTTCAACTTCGATAACACCACCGATCCGGGCGCGGCGTTTGACAATCCCAGCGCGCTGGCGCTGGACAGCAATAACAACATCTTTGTGACGAATAGTAATGGTGACAGCGTGAGCGAGCTGACGCAGGCGAGCAGCTATGCTACCGGGCTCAACTTCGCTCCCGGGGGCGCGGCGTTCAATGGCCCCCTCGCAATAGCCATCGACGGGTTGGACAACGTTTTTGTGGCGAATGGCCTCGGCAATACTGTGAGCGAGCTGACGGAGTCGAGCAACTACGCCACCGGCTTCAACTTCGCTCCTCCGGGCGCGAGCTTCGCAGAGCCTACCTCGCTGGCGGTGGACGCATCAGGCAACATCTTCGTGGCGAATAATGGCGGCAACAGTGTGAGCGAACTGATCGGGCTCGGGGTGCCGGTTCCGACGCCCACCGAAAGAGAAATCTTTGGCGTGGGCGGCGCGGGCCGCGCGGGCGATGCGATCCTCGTCTTCCTATGTCTGATGACACTTTGGTACGGGCGCAAATTCCTGATCGCCTCCAGGAAGAGGACGGCTTAGCGGCAGGTGTCCGACCAACTTGCAATAGGGCGCGACTCGGCGCGTGATTCGGATCGTACCGCTTCGACGCCGGTTCAGCATTCCACATCCGAGTTGCTGATCCGCGCCGGCTTGCTCATCGCGGCAGTGATCGTTTCCCATCTGCTCGATTGGAACGCACTTCGATTCTGGACTTCCGAGGCCGTCCTGCGAATGAGCAAGCTGCTCGGGATGCCGATGCTTCGAGTCTCGCGCGATGTGGTGTCGCTGCGCGGTCAACTATTCAACTACACAGTGTCGTGCACCTTCATCGATGTTTGTTGCGGCGCCATCCCAATTATCTGGAACCGCCAGCGAGGGGTAGCGGGCAATTTTTTGAGCATCACCGAATTCGCGAGTTGTCTGTTCGCCTTCAACATCGTGCGCCTCACCCTTGGCTTCGCGCTTTATGACCATGGAGTCCCTTGGGCCCTTGGACACGAAGCGATGTCCGGGGTTGCGTATTTCATGGTCTGGCTCTGGCTGATGCGCCAGTTTGACGATCCGATTGCGCGATTCATCGAGCGGCTTCCCTTACGAGAGACGCAAAAAGTTGTAGCATGATGATTCGCTCGAAGCGGACTTTAGTATTCGTCGCGCTGCTGAGCCTGATCATCGGCGCCACCTCTTCGCTTTCCGCCGAGTTGAATGCCACCAAGACGGTCCCGATTCGACCATTACATGTGGCGCCAGCAGCGCTTAGATTCGCGCGACTGCAGTCGGGAGATTGCTCAGGTCCCAAGACCGTTACCATCAGCAATCCTAACAAGACGGCGATAAGTGTCGGGCCGATCACCATCAGCGGCCCATTTTCGCAGACCAACACCTGCGGGACTCAAGTCGCATCGAAGGGGCGATGCCAAGTGGCGGTGAAGTTCACTTCGGGAGTCTTTCCGGAAGTCTCAATGGTCGCCGCTCGCGTCAAGGAACCCTCGATGAATGACACCGGCTTGCTGACGATCACCAATGGCGCATCGAGTGTGGCGGCGACGGTTAAGTTGAGTGGTGTTCAACTGGGGACCACGATCGCGACTCCTACTGCAACCGCTACCGCGACCGCCACAGCAACTTCGACGCCAACTCCAACTGCGACCGCTACTCCACTGCCATCGATCTCGGGGACGGTGACGGGCGGCGCGAATGCGATTTCCGGCGCGACGGTGACGCTGTATCAGGCTGGCAGTAGCGGCTATGGACAGGGCGCGACCTCCTTAGGGAGCACGACCACTAACGCGAGCGGCGCATTCGCCATCACTTTCAGCCCGCAGACGCCAACATCGATGCTGTATCTAATTGCGATCGGTGGCGACTCAGGATTCGGTGCTAACTCCGCCATTGGATTGATCACCGCGCTCGGAGCCGCGAATGCGTTGCCCACTTCGGTCAACATCAACGAGGTGACTACGGCCGCGACCGCATGGGCGTTGGCGCAATTCATGGACTCGACAGGGCAGATTATCGGTGCGCCGGCCAGCAATCCGATTGGACTTGCGAATGCGGCATTGGCGATCACCTCGCAGAATCTGGTCGATGTCACTACCGGCCTCGCACCGACGTCCTTCCCGCCTGGCGTAAGCTCGCCAACCAGCAAGCTCTACACGATTGCCGATGTGATCGCGTCATGCGTCGAATCGTCGGGCGGCTCGACGCAATGTAGCAATCTGTTCAGCGACGCGACTCCGTCGGGCGCCGTCGCGCCTACCACCACGCTTCAGACTGCGCTCGACATCGCGCGTAGCCCCTCGAATAACGCGGCGGCGCTGTTCGGCCTGGTGCTCGCCAATGCGCCATTTGAGCCGACGCTCGCATCGGCGCCGACCGACTGGACACTTGCACTGTCGTTGACTGGAGGCGGACTCAGCGCACCCACCGGCATAGCGATCGACGCCTCGGGCAACATCTGGATCGCCGATTACAACGATGCCGTCACGGAACTCGCTCCCGATGGCGCCGCGCTATCGCCTGCGAATGGCTTTACCGGCGGTGGTCTGTTCGAATCCTTGGGCCTCGCGATCGATCAAACGGGGCGCGTGTGGATTGCCGATGAACAGAGTCCCTCGAACGTCAATTCGGGCAATGGCGCAGTTACGGTTTTGGCGTCGAATGGCAACATCCTTACGGGCGCTGATGGCTTGAGCGGCGGCGGCCTCGATTTTCCGCAGACGGTGGCAATCGATAGCTCCGGCAATGCGTGGACCGCCAACTATGGGAATGCGAGCGTCAGCGAATTTTCCGGAAACGGCACGTCGATGTCGCCCGCAGGCGGCTTCACCGGTGGTGGGCTCGCGTTTCCGTCGGCGCTCGCCTTCGATGCCGGCGGCAACCTTTGGATATCCGATCAGAGTGCTAATGCCGTGACCGAGCTCGCGCCCAATGGCAGCCCGATTTCATCGGCAAGCGGCTACACGGGCGGCGGCCTCGATGCGCCATTCGGTATCGCGATCGATCAGCCGGGCAATGTATGGATCGCGAACTACTACGGCTCCGACCTGGCAGGCCTCGAGGGTTCCGCCGCGATGACGCCGGGAATGCCATTTTCGCCGATGAACGGATTCAGCGGCGGCGGGCTCGACTCTCCCGTTGGCCTCGCTATCGATGGCGCGGGAAATATCTGGATCACCAATTATCGCGCGATGAGCGTCAGCGAATTTGCGGGCGCAGGTAACGCCTCGCCGGGCTCGCCCATCACGGGTATTTCCGGCTACACCGATGCGAGTTTCGCGTCGCCGTACGGAATCGCGATCGACGCCTCGGGCAACGTATGGGTTGCCGACAATGGCGCGGGCAATGGCCATGCGGTAACGGAACTCCTGGGCGCCGCCGCGCCGGTGAAGACTCCGCTCATCGGTCCAGCACAATTGCCTTAGGGTACGGCGGTGAGCCAAGCTATCACCGAATGGAGAAGTACCCATGCAGGAAAAAATCAAAGTAGGATTTCAAGCCTTCGCCTCCGATGGAGGCGAGGAGTTCGGCGCCGTCCGTGCGGTTGCGCCGAATGGCCGTCCCGAGATTGTCATCTATGTTGAAAATGCGGGCGACTTCACGGTCCCGCTCAGCGCGGTCGAAGCGGTGCATTCGGAAAAGGTCGTGCTGAACTGCGCGAAGCTCGATCGCAAGCTTCGCCACGCGATTGGCCACGCCCACGAGAAGGAAGAACCCGGCGCCTGACTTCGATTGACGGTCGCGCGAAGACCTATTCGGCGACGCGATCGAGTTCCTTCGCGCCTTCCTCGATGTCCTCCAGCGATATCGGCGTGATCGTATCGAGCCGTAAAACCTCGGCGCGAGCTGCTTGTTAGAGTGGTCATCTAACACCGACATTAATTTGTAAATATTTCTATTAATCGCTAAAAGCAAATGATTGCTTCCTCGATAGGCCATTTCACGAAATAGACGAAAGCTAGGGGGAAAGAAAAGATGCGAATTCTGTTAACTTTAACGCTGATGTTATCGCTGATGCCTGCAGCGGTGATGGCCAAATCGAACTCCGATGACATCTCGCCCTCACAAGTCACCGAAGGATTTCGAATATCTCCCGTTCCCGAGGCGAGTCTGACATTCAAACGTGGACAGCGTGCGGCTGTCGGGCGCGGAAGCTACATCGTCAATGGCATTGGCGGATGTGGAGGTTGTCATTCGTACCCCGAATATCTCGCGGCGGCGCCTGGCGATCCCTTCAACGGAATGCCCTCGTCACAGAGTCTCAAGACCGTAATCGTGGCAAATTACAATGTCGCGCACTTTATGGCGGGTGGACAATGCTTCGGCCCGTTTATGGCTCGGAACATCACACCGGATACGGACGGATTGCCGGCGGACCTGACCCAGGCCAACTTCATCGCGATGATGCGTACTGGCGAAGATTTCGAGTGCGAAAACGATCCGAGCGATCCCATTTGCGCGATCGAACCGCCCACCCCGGTCTTGCAAGTAATGCCGTGGCCCGCCTTTCACAACATGACCGACCAAGACCTGAAAGCCGTGTACGCGTACCTGTCCGCGCTGCCTGCCGCACTACCTTGCAACACGCCCACCGACGGATGCCCGGGATTCTCCGGCACCGCAAAGTCATCGGCGAGCTATGCCTATACCAACAGCGCCGACTGCCCCAACCCGGCGCCATCGCAATAGATGTCGACGACATTTGTTTTCGAGTGGCGCGGAATCTTTTCTCCGCGCCACTTTGGTTTTGTGCGGATGCCGGCAACGGATAGTTCGGCGTCAAGCTCCGGAGCAAGCCGCCGGAGCGTGTCGCGCGCCAATGGGTCGAGCCCGCGATGAAGCTGCATTAGAGACTACTTGCTGCTGATGCCTTCGAGATTGAAGACGGTTCGCGCACGGACCAGATCGATCAGCATGATTCTTTCGGCGGCCAGTTTTCCCTTCTGATGATTGGTGATCGTGATTGCACCGCGGAAGCCCTCGCCCAGAATCTTCACGTAGTTGCGCAAATCACTGTCCCAGAATTTGTTGCGATCGTCGGGCGTCAGCTTGTCGGCCTTCGGCAAGCGCGCGAGGACGGCTGCGAGACGTTCCTGCGGCATCGCGCGATCGACGAAAATATCAATCTGCTGAGTGTTGATGTCCGGAGGCGAGAATTCCACGTCCGGCTTTCCCCACGCGGATTGAATCTCGGCAATGGCCGGGCCGAAATCGCGCGTAGGCTTCTCGATGTACGGCGTCTCCACAGATACGCCAAAGGTTTTGCGTCCGTCCTCGGCGCTCGAGAACCAGAGTTGCATCGTGCGTCCATTCTCACACTAACTCGAAGGCGCAGGACGAGGACGGTTGAAAGATTCGGCGCGAAGGCCTATTCCGTGACGGAGGCTAGCCATGAAATCCACCCTCACCAAGTCGGCGGAAATTCGCGCGCGCCTAAGTCATCCGATAATCGACTCCGACGGACACATCGCCGAGTTCGAGCCCGCGTTGTTCGACTACCTTGAGCGCGAGGCCGGCGCGGCGCTCGCCGATCGGGTTCGCAGGCTTGTGCTAGAGCCGCCGTGGTATCGCGCGACGCCGGATGAGCGGCTGGCCAGTCGCATCCCGCGTCCAACCTGGTGGGCGCATCCCGCGCGCAACACGCTCGATCGCGCGACCAGCTCACTGCCGCGCCTGCTGCATCAGCGGCTCGACGACTTCGGCCTCGACGTCGCGATCATCTATCCGAGCATCGGACTTTTCCCGATCCATTTTGATGACGCCGAAGTGCGCCTCGCGATGTGCCGCGCGTTCAATCGGATGCAGTCCGATATTTTCCGCCCTTACAAAGACCGCCTGATTCCGGTCGCGATCATTCCCATGCATACCCCGGCCGAGGCTCTCGCCGAACTCGACTATGCGGTGAACACCTTGGGCTTCAAGGCGATTGTGATGCCGGCTTACGTGCGGCGTCCCGTCGAGTCGGTCGCGAAGAAAAATCCCGAGCTCGCGCGGCATGCGTTATGGTTCGACAACTTCTGCATCGACAGTGCCTACGACTACGATCCGGTGTGGGCCAAATGTCTGGAGCTCAAGCTCTCGCCCACCTTTCATTCGCCGACCTCGGGCCTGAACACGCGCGCGACGGTATCGAATTTCGTCTACAACCATATCGGGCATTTCGCCGCCGGCGGCGAGATCATCTGCAAGGCGCTGTTTCTCGGCGGAGTGACGCGCCGCTTCCCCGCGCTGCGTTTCGCTTTTATGGAGGGCGGCGCGTCGTGGGCCTGCGCGCTGTTCAATGATCTCATCTCGCATTGGTCGAAGCGCAACATCGAGGCGATGGCGCACCTCGATCCGGCGAATCGTGACGACAACCAGATGCGCCAACTGTTCGAGGAATACGGTGGTGAGTACGGCGCGGGAATCCTCGCGCGCATGGGTCAGGATCGTTCGTATCTGATGTGGGGCAACCCGGAGGATCCCGCCGACCTCGATGAATTCGCGCGATGCGCGATCGCGAGCAAGGCGGATATCGGCGAGTTGTTCGTGCCGAAGTTTTTCTTCGGATGCGAGGGTGACGATCGGATGTCGGCGCTCGCCTTCGATGAGCGGATGAATCCGATGGGCGCGCGGCTCAACGCCATCTACAGCTCCGACATCGGCCACTTCGACATTCCCGACATGCGCGACGCCGCCGAAGAAGCATACGAGATGGTCGAAGACGGGCTCATCGACGCCGACGATTTCCGCGACTTCGTTTTCACCAATGGGGTGCGGGCGAAGACCGACGTGAATCCGGATTTCTTCAAAGGCACCCGGGTCGAGTCCGCAGTCGCCTCGATGCTGAAAGCGAATCGATAAGGACGCTTAGCTCTAAATGCCCGGATCGATCTGAATGCCGGCTGAATGCCGGTCGGGGCGAGAACTAGCTAGTCAGTCATCGGAGGAGGAATCACATTGTGCTTGCTACAGTCGCATGTGAGGATCAGGCGCACCGGCATCCGATTCCTAAGCAAGGCAGCGGCGGCGACATAGAGATCCTTCGGCGCGACGGACTCCGCGATTACACTGCCGCAGGAACCGCATATCAGATCCTCCTCTCCCTTTTTGATGATTGGGGGTAACGAATGAAAATTCAGGGAGGTGTCCGTAGCTTCGGGCTCATCGATGAGCCTGAGGGTTCTTCGCAGATTCGCCATCAACTATCGCTATGCTCTAAAGAAGCGCTCGCCGGTGCAGTATAGGCAGGGAACGGCGAGGGCGGGTAGCACCGGAGACGCCACCGGTGAGCAGGACGAATCGAACAGAAGCGGCGATTTTCTCTTTGCATTTAAGCGGGAGCAAGAGGAAAAAGGTAAACGGTATTCTCGTTCAGAGCCAGGGAGGGGGTTCCGTGAATTTGAATTGGAGGATGATATCCGTCGCGGCCTGCTTCGCTGTTGCGCTCGGTTTCGGTACCGCAGACGCGCAATGGCAGGGCTTGGCGCAGCAGAACCAGCAGTTCGATCAGCAGTTCAATCAGCAGTTGCAGGCTCAGATGACGCAGAACCAGATGGGGCAGCAGCAGCTGTTGCAAAACTACATCAACGCGTATCGTCCGCAACTCACCACAGCGTACCAACAGTATGTCGCCCAGAACGGGCCGACGATGACGTTCGAGCAATTCGCGTACTGGTCGTTGACTACCATGGGCGGTACTAATCCCGGGCCGGCGCTGCAGCAGCAACAGAGGAATTTTCAGGCGCAGCAGGACAACAATGCGACCGTCCAGCAAGGAAATCAGGACTACAACCAGGGATGGCAGCAGAACCAGGACCAGCTCAGCAGAGGCTTCAATCAATACGATCAGCAAGCGGTGCAGGGTAACCAATACTATCGAAATTCCGTGACCGGCCAAGGCACCGAACTTCCTTACGGTGGCCAGCCCGGTGTGTATCAGAACAATCAAGGGACATGGGCAGCTGATCCAAACGGGCAGTACCACCAGATCGATCCGCAGGGTTACAGTCAGCAGATGGATCCGGTCGATAGGGACGACGACGGAGATTAGCACTCCTGGCCCGAACCGCGTTCCCCCATAGGTGCTCGGTCCGCGGGTCAGTTAGTCGATGAGCGACCCCTCTCCACCGTTCACACCCCCGCTCACTTACTCGTATCGCCCGAGCGTCTTCGTACCCGAGCGCACGTTTCAACTCGGTCCCGATTCAATCGACTGGCAGGATGAGCGCGAGAAAGGAAGCGTCGCATTCGCGGACGTCATCCGAGTACGTGTCTACAACATTCCCTCTTCGATGTTCCCCACGCTGCGCTGTGTGTTGCGGGTGCGAGGCGCCAAAAACATCGTCCTCGACGCGAACCATTATCTCGGATTCAACTCGATCGAGGATCGCTCGAACATCTATCTGCCATTCGAGAAATCATTAGTCGCGAGGATCGCCGCCGCTAACCCGAAAACGATCTTCATGGCGGGCCATCATTGGGCGCTGTTTCTTTTTTGGGTTTTCATCTTCCTCGGCAGTTTAATTGTGCTGCTAGGATGCGTGATGGTTTTCTTCCGAGGACAAATGCCTTACCAGGCAGCCGGAGTTATCGGACTCGTCGCTCTATTTCTGCCGGTAACATGGCGCAACCTGCGCGAAGGACACCCGCGACATTTTGATCCACGGAAAAATTTCGCGAGTGATTCTGAACCTTCGTGATCGGGATCAATGCCAGGTGGGTGATTGGCTGGCAATCTAGTGGCGCGCCTTGAGGGATTTGACCCGCGACCCTCAGAACATTGTATTTCCGACCGAAGCTGCAGGTGAGTACCCTCGAAAGGTTTCACTCGAATGAAAGGAATTGGGCACTGTTGATTAGATCGAGGATTTCCGTAGTAACACTTTCCTGACGGAGTCGGCGCGCGAGCTTGGTGAGATCCTTGGTCTTGCTCTCGATATTCTGATGCGCCGCTGCCATGGTGCGGAAGCGCGTCGAGTTCTCGCTGTAGAAGGACTGCATAGCTGCGTTCTCGAGCGCTGCAAAGAAGTACTCCGCGACGATGTCATCGAAGAGACGACGCGGACTGAGGTTGATTAGCGGCGGCAGCAGCGCTGGTTGGCGTTCGACCGCCGGCATTTCCAACGGCAAAAGCCGACGACGCTCGATTCGCATGGCATCGCCATCGTGGTGTTGCGCGTAAACAACCTCCAACCCCTCGATGCTACCGTCGTTCAACATGCCGTAGACCTCAGTCGCGAGGCGCCGCGCCGCGCCAGTCACTCCCGCGCTATGCGTCGCCATCGGCAGCACGCGGTCGGGCTGGAGGCCGCGCTCACGACATATCTGTGCGCCGCGCGATCCAACCACAATGAGGACGAACTGCCGGGTATTGTGGGCGAGTATCTGCTCCGCGACTCGCACCAGCCGCTCATTAAAGCCCCCGCAGAGTCCATGCTCCGCGCAAAACACGATGACACCGGATTTGGATATTTGCGCCGGTGCAGACACAGCACCGTTGGAAGGCAGCATGTGTGCAGCATCGGACAGCGCCACACGAATCGTGTCAGAGTACCGGCGAATGGCTTCCAGCGAGCGCAGAGCTTTCTGCATCTGCGATGCCGCGATCGCGCGAATGGCCGCCACGACTTCCAGCAATTCGCCGAGCGAGACGATACGCGTGGCGATTTCTCTTTCCTGCGCCATTAGCTAGTAGCGGGCCGCGGAACTATCCGTTCGACGATTTCACGGAGTATGGCAATTAGCATCGCACGACCATCCGCATCTAAATCGCCCGAGGAGTTGATCCTGTGGCCGAGTTCAGCGCCTTGCGCTTTCAACCATTCCGCGATCGCGCTGCCCAATTCCGCGATCCTGTCCAGCGCTATCCTATCGATGATCTTCTCGTCAATTGCCACCAGCAGCGCCACCTGATGCGCGAGGGAAAGCGGCTCATATTCCGGCTGCGTCAGCACTGCGCGGATTCGTCGGCCGTGCTCGATGATATTGCGCGTGCGCTCGTCTACCATGCCTCCGAAGCGCGTGAAGATCTCTAGTTCGAGGAACTGCGCGTATTCCAACCTCAGCGTCTCAGAGAGCTTGCGCATCGCCGGCGATTGAGTCTTACCGCCTACGCGCGACACGCTCTTTCCGACATTGACCGCGGGTTTCTGACCTTCGTGGAACAAACGCGGATCGAGAACGATCTGGCCATCAGTAATCGAGATGAGGTTAGTGGGTATGTACGCCGAGAGATTGCCTTCCTCAATCGCAGCGATCGGCAGCGCGGTGAGCGATCCGCCGCCTCGCTCGCGACTTAATTTCGCGGCGCGCTCGAGTAGTCGCGAGTGAATGTAGAAGATATCGCCGGGATAGGCTTCGCGCGCCGGCGGATTGCGTAGTAGCAGCGATAACTGTCGATAGATCACCGCATGCTTGCTGAGATCGTCGATGATCAGTAGTGCGTCGCCACCACGTTCCGAGAAATATTCTGCCATCGTGCACGCTGCATATGGCGCCAGCCATTGGACACCAGGGGGATCATTGGCTGGGGCGAAGACGAAGATGCATCGCTGGGGCGCGCCATAGCGCTGAACCGCATCGATCACCTGACTCACCGACGAGGTCTTCTGTCCGACCGCGCAGTACACACAGATAACGTTGCTATCGCGCTGATTGATAATGGTGTCGATGACGATTGCGGTCTTTCCACTTTCGCGATCGCCGATGATCAACTCGCGCTGGCCGCGGCCTAGCGGTAGCATCGCGTCTATTACCAGCAGTCCTGTGTTGAGCGCGGTGTTGACAAAATCACGGTCGACGATGGGCGGCGCCGCTCTTTCCACTGGCTCAACGTGTTCCGCTTCGATGGCTGGACCATCGTCGAGGGGAAGTCCGAGTGCACTAACGGTGCGGCCGAGCATTTTTTCCCCGACCGGCACCCTCACGACCGCTCCCGTTCCGCGCACCAGATTGCCGGCGCCGACGCCGCCCGCGCGTCCCAGCATCGCGCATCCAATCAGCTGGGGATCGAGAGTCAAGACGATGCCAGCGACAGGTTCGCCCCCGTTGGAGCGCTCGAACAGCAACAGTTCCCCCAGCCGAGCGTCGGGCAAGCCTCGAACACTCGCGACGTCATCGCCAACCCGTTCGACGCGACCGATAAGATCGACACGAGGCTCGATTTTGAATCCGCTCAGCGCACCGCTCGCTTTGAGCAAGCGCGTACCGACTGATTCACCGAGGGTGGTCGTTGCCATGAAGTTCCTTCAACGCGAGCGCCAAGCTGTCGCGCCAATTGAAGTTCAGGATCGCATGCGGGAAGGTGAGCACGGTGCCCGCAATAAGGGTGGGATCAGTATTGAATGTGACGCCGAGATTAATATCGAGCCGTTTTGCAAGCCGTTCGCGCCAGTCCGACTGCTCGCGCGCATCGAGGAGATGGGCGGTAGTTACCAACACATTGCTCGCGCCGTTGCGCGGCACAAGCTTGGCGCGCTCTTCCGCCGGCATCTGATCGAGGTAATCGATCACGCGCCCCAAAAATGGCTGCTCGATCGAAGTCACCGCGACTTCCCGAAGCATCCGCTCGGCGAGATTGGTTGCCAGTTCGACAGTTCGTTCGTACAGCTTGTCGCTAGCGGCGATGCGCTCCTCGTCGAGGCGCCGGAGCGCTTGGTCCCGAACCTTTTCCGCCTCGCTCCGCGCCTCTTCGATAATCTTCTGGCGCTCCGCGGACAGCATCGCACGCGTCTCATCGATCATCTTCTGACGCTCCGCGCTGATCCCGGACCGGGTCGCCGCGATCTCCTGCTTCAAACGCTCGGCGGCTTCCTTTTCCGCCGATGCTTCCGTGAGAGTATGCGAGATCTCTTCCGTGCGCCGGGCCACGATCGCCTTGACGGGCTTGAAGAGGAAGCGCTGGAGGAGCCAGACGAGGATGAGGAAATTCGCTGTCTGAAGCGCGAATGTCCACCAACTGAAGTTCATTTCACCGCGAACGGATTGGCGAACAACAGTAGCAGCGCGACCACGAGGCAGTAGATCGCCATTGTCTCGATCATCGCAAGGCCGACGAACAAGGTGCGGGACAAGGAGCCCGCAGCCTCGGGTTGACGCGCGATGCCTTCCATCGCGGCCACGATCGCACGCCCTTCGGAGAGCGCCGGCATGATGGAGCCGACCGTGACCGCCACTACCGCGCCGATTATGCTCAGCATCTGAACCGTCATCATCAGACCTCCCTCACTTCGGAATGACACCGATGCCGCCCCCAATGTAGACGGCTGCCAAAATACTGAAGATGTAGGCTTGCACTAGCCCAATCAGAATCACGAACGCCATAAACGGTACCGGCACCAGCAATCCCGCCAGTGCGAGGATGATCGCCAGCACCAGCTCGTCACTCATGATGTTCCCGAAGAGTCTTACCGCGAGTGAAAACGAGCGGGTGATCTCGGAGAGAACATTCAGGGGAAGCAGCGCGGGATTCGGCTTCAGATAACCTTTCAAATAAGGGGCGAGTCCCTGAACTCGGATGCCGAAGAAATGGACCGATAGAAATACGACTGCGGCCAGCGCTGCAGGCGTTTCCAGCGTCGCGGTCGGCGCCTTGACTCCGGGCACGATTCCCGAAAGGTTCGCGAACACGAGGAAGATGAACAAGGTTCCGAGCAGCGGTAAGAAGGGACCCGCATCGCGACCCACTATCGCCTGAATCTGTTCTTCGATTCCTACGACCACCGACTCGATCACCGCCTGGCGCCCTCCAGCGATGACCTGGAAGGAGCGCGTCGCGAGCCAGCTCGCTATGGTCAGCACAGCCATCAATGCCCAAGTCGTTACAACTGGTCGCGTGACCGGTATGAATCCGAGATGGAACAGAATCGCGGCTTCTAGAGGAGAGTGATTCATCGCTTCCTCGCTAGCGTCTGCCGACTGATGGTGACAGTGCGCATCACGTGAAATCCCGCGACAGTCGATATTAAAGCCAGCGCGCCGCGGTGCGCGCAAAGGGTGAGCGCCGCGATGGTCGCGAGCACTCGCGTTGCATGGACAACGAGCGCCATCCACGCTGCGCCGGAATCAAGGTACAGGCGCACGTTCAATCCAAGGACCGCGAGATAGCCGAATCCGAGCATAGCGCCAAAGCTCACGAAGGCGACGAGTTCCATCATGCGCTATGCATCGCCTTCCAGACCGCCCAAAAGCCGAACGCGGCTCCGGCCATTACGAGTGCAGCGCTCCACATCACGCCGGTATGGAAAGTGCGGTCGAGCCATCGTCCCACAAATGCCCCCAACAAAATTGGCAAGACCATGCTCCATCCGAACCTCCCCATCATCGCAAGCGCGCGTCCAATTGGCCATTCGCCGGTCTGCAACCAATGCTCACGCCTTCGACGTGCGCGGTCGACCGCCTGCTCCAAATCATGCTGCTCCCGCTCCGGCTCGTGGTTGGCTTCCATTGTGATGTCCGCGAGGGAAGTCCGCCCTTACTCTTGCGGCTTTGCTTTGATCGGCTGATCGGCAGGCCTCAGGTAACGATAAATCTGCCGAATCACCGCGTGCTCCAACTTGAGCGCACCTGATCGCGCGGACTGCTCCGCCTCGAGATTGTTCATCATTGCCGAAAGAACCTGCCCGCGCAGATGCGCGAGGTCGTCGCCGACGACGGCTTCGCGCGTGGCGATTTCGACCAAGTTTCCGTTGCGCACTCGAAGCACTCCACCTCGCACCGCAACGTAGCGCTCGCGACGGCTGCCGTCTCGCCATCGTACAACGCAGATGATCAACGTAGTCAGCAGGTCTGCGTGGCGAGGTTCAATTCCGAACGAACCGCTGGCATCCTCGGCGCGCACATATCTGACCTGATCTTCATCCACTGCGATCGCGGTCGGGGTCGTGATGACGAGCCTCATCGTTCATCGCTCCGCTTTTGTCGAGTTCCTTATGATGCGCGTCCTCGAAAGTTCCCACCATATAGAAGGAGCTTTCCGCCCATTGGTCTGCCTCGCCTGACAATATCGCGCGACAGCCTTTGATCGTATCCTCGACTGGCACAGATTTTCCCGCGATTCCGGTGAATTGCTCGGTGACCATGAAGGGCTGGGTGAGAAAGCGCTCCAGCCGCCTCGCTCGGGCAACCGTCTTTCGATCCTCCGCGCTTAGTTCTTCGACACCGAGCAGCGAAATGATCTCCTGCAGCTCTTTGTATCGCGCGATCGTTCGGCGGACGCCCTCGGCGACCGCGTAGTGCTCAGTTCCGACGATCCTTGGATCGAGAAGCACCGAAACCGACGCGAGCGGATCAATCGCGGGATAGAGTCCCTCCGCGGCCATATCGCGCGACAACACGACCGACGAATCGAGATGACGAAAGGTTTCGACCACAGCAGGATCGGTGAAGTCATCGGCGGGAACATAGACCGCTTGAATGGCCGTCACCGAGGCACCTGCTACCGATGCGATTCGTTCCTCGAGCTCGGCGATCTCGGTCGCCAACGTCGGCTGATATCCAACGCGCGAGGGTAATCGCCCCAACATGCCGGATACCTCGGAGCCCGCCTGCACGAAGCGAAATACATTATCTATCAGCAGCAGAACATCGCGATGCATCACGTCGCGGAAATATTCGGCGACGGTCAGCGCCGTCAGTCCGACTCGCCATCGTGCGCCCGGAGGCTCGTTCATCTGCCCGAATATCAACGCGGTGCGTTTGAGAACCCCTGATGCGCTGAGTTCCGCTAATAGTTCATGGCCCTCGCGGGAGCGTTCACCGACCCCGGCAAATACGGAAATGCCGGAATATTTCTCGACGGTGCTGCGAATCAGTTCCATGATCAGCACGGTCTTGCCAACGCCGGCGCCGCCAAACATTCCCGCTTTGCCGCCGCGCGCGAGAGGCGCAAGCAGGTCAATCACTTTGATACCTGTATGAAAAACCTCGCGCGTGTGGTCCTGACGGCTTATCGACGGCGACGCTCGATGAATCGGCCACCGCTCGATGTCAGGTTCGAAGGCTCCGAGACGATCGATTGGATCTCCGAGCACATTGATCAGCCGTCCCAACACCTTCTCCCCTACAGGTACCTGAATCGGACCACCTGTCCGCCAAGCTCGGGCGCCGCGACGCAGACCGGCCGTGTTTTCCATTGCGACGCCACGAACCGTCCGCGGGTCCAGATGTTCCTGAACTTCGGCCAAAAGCCGAACAGTACCGTCCGATTCGATCAACAGAGCATCATTTATTGCGGGTAACTGCTCCGCTGGAAATTCGATATCAATCACCGAACCGCGAATTCGCGTTACGGCGCCTTGCGAACTCTTCGAGGCAAACTCTGAATTTCGATCGTCTTCCATGAGCCCACGTCCGAGCAACTGCGTACGACCACCGCGCTGGCGCGGCTGGCGGGGCACCGGTCTCGGCCAATCTAATTCATTTTGTAACTAGCACATGTCGTGGCTAGGCTGCGTGCGAGCCGAGATAGGCGATACATCCATTGATCGTTGTCATCTGAGGATAGTCCGCCTCGGGAATGTCGATGCCGATGGCTTCATGAATCGCGACCGCCAGATTCAGGATGTCATCGAATCGAGGTCGATTTGCTCGCGCACGACCACCGCCGGATAGATTCCGGTCAGGTCAACCTCGGGCGCGATCTTGTGCAGCTCGCGAAGGTAGAGCGCTTTGATCACGGCTCGGACTCTATGGCGGAGATGAGGCGATTCGAACTAGCAAAGATGTTCGAAAACGGATGGGGTTGGAGTCCGGCGCCGGTAGAGAGGTCGATCGAGCGACGAATTCGCAGAATTTTAGGACCGCTTGCAGCTTGTGGTTCCTGCTTTCCAGATTCCTCGTTCCAAGACTGGCGAGCTGCGGCATGTGCGAATGAACCACACCGTCCGCGCCATTGTGAACGATGCGGCGGCAGTTGCGCGCGGGCCTTGGGTGTTTCCAAGTCGAACCGGTGTAACGGCACAGGAGACGCGCAACTACATGCACCGGGTGTTTATGCCCGCTCTGAAAAACACCGGCATCGAGAATTTCTGCTGGCACGATCTCCGGCACACATTCGCAAGTCGTATTGTGATGGCGGGTGTTGATCTCAGAACGGTACAGGAGCTCATGGGCCATAAGAGCATCGAGATGACACTGCGTTATGCGCACCTCTCCCCGGAGCACCAGCTTGAGGCAGTTCAGCGGCTCGATCGCCGCCAGGCTACTGACACCAGAGCTGACACCGGCTCGGACGTGGTCGAATCAGACGAACCCGCCGATCTCGCAACACCTCGGATTTTAAAGGATTTATTGGCGCGCCTTGAGGGATTTGAACCCCCGACCCTCAGATCCGTAGCTCGGTATAAGTAACTCCGCGATTATCGCGGGAGACCGCCGAGGTCCGTCCCACAAAGGGTTTTTCGAGAGCGCGAACGCGGGCGACGCGGGCGATTCGGGCGCAGGGGAGTCAATATGGGAGTCCTTTGTATTTGTTTCTTGGTGGGTGTGGTGGGTCCTCTTGAATTTCACGGCGGATCCCCCCGTCGAACGCTCTCTTCGATATCACAACTAAAGCGGCTATGGATAGTGCGACGGGCTACCCAGAGCAGAAAGCCACGGAGCCATCGAGAAAGTGCTATCGGATGCCGAATCGGTTGACCGCGCGCGCTCCGCGCATGATATAGCTACCGCGAGTCGTCGGCACGGGAATCTCAAGCGGCCAATTCGCGCCGGCTCTAGCAGCAAATCGAGATATCACTTTCACATCGTAAGGAGGGAATCGTCATGATAAAAGAAACGACTTTGCGCTTCGCAACCGGCCTCGCGGTTGCCCTGATTCTTTCGCTCGGCGTTGCAACCCCAGCCTCGGCGGTCGAGAAAATCATCAAATACCAACTCGCAGCGGGCGTAGACAGTTCGGTCATCGCATTGCCGGCGAACACTCCCGTGATGGTGATTGGCAATCAGACCGGCAACCCCTCAAGCTCGAGCAGCGATTTCGGCGTCCTCCAGATGGTCGTCTCGAACGACCCTATCGCAGGTCTCAATTGGAGCGGGACGAGTAGCTTCGATGGACTCAAAGCTGATTTCGATGGTGCAACCGGCGATGTCATCATGTCGCTGGATCAGCTCGGCGAGGTGCAGCTGACCATTGACTTTGTCTTAAACAGAAACGGCAAAGGCGGGAATTTCGGAATGCTCATCAAGAATACGGGCAGCGGCACCGCATCCGGACAAGTAAAGCTTTTCTATTAGCCGGAGATAGTGGCTCCTGCGCGATAGCCCGAGCCCAAGAGTTTGGCGCGCCTTGAGGGATTTGAACCCCCGACCCTCAGATCCGTAGTCTGATGCTCTAATCCGCTGAGCTAAAGGCGCGCATTCCGAGGCGGCGGAACGATCACTCTAGAAGATGCGCCCTCCGTTCGCAACGCGGGCAACGTCGTCCCCAAAGCATCGCGTGAGTGAGTAGCTGCCGAGTCCGGTCTCGCGGCAACCGGAGGCTCGCCGTTTGTGTTGATGACCAGATGCTACTAGAAGTAGACTCGACGTGGAACCAACAGCGACGGTCGCCGCATTAATTCAGCATGCATCCGACGCGCATCGTACGTGGTGGGTGACTCCTGCGATCGGAGCGGTTGGAATTCCATATTTGGCTCTCCTTGCGCTGACAGTTCTGGAGGGCCGCGGCGGTTGGAACACGTTCGCGCGAAAATTCCTGGAGTTGGGTATCGACATCTGCGTCCTCGGAATTGGTGTAACCGGGGCGCTGTTTGCTAATGATCAGATCGCTGATCATCTGGGCCACGGAGCCACCGCTGCGGCTGTATCGATGGTGCTAATTGACCTGATTCTGACGGGCTTTGCGCTTCATCTTCGGTCCGAGCCGCCGATATGGAGCGAAAGAGTGCGAGCGACGATCAGTATCTTCCTTGGCGTTCTCATCCTCGCCATTAACTCTACCATCGTTTTTCTGTATGTTTAGATCGTGCAGCACCCGATATTAGTAGTACTCGGATTCTCGCTTTTTTCCGCGACGAGCGCAGCTGTGATCTTCTATATTCTCGATTGGTGGATTGGCGAGCGTCTGTATCCGCCGAAGTCGGCGGATAAGCCCTCCCATCCGGCAAACTAGCCCAATTCTTCCGCTTTCAGTTCGATGTCGAGGTTGCGTGGGCGCCGACGTTGCTCAATGCGTCGTTCATCGCGGCGAGGCGGCGGCGCAACTCCGCCGGAACCGTCGCGCCAATCTTGTCGAAGAATTCAGAGGCCGACTGCGTCTCGATTTTCCATTCCTCCGGCTTTATCGCGAGCGCCTCGCGCAGATCATCGGGCGCGATTTCGAGGCCGGTCAAATCGAGATCGGTGACATCGGGCACTGAGCCCACCGCGGTTTTGCGCGCCGGAATCTGATCATGAATCCGATCCAGCATCCACTTGAGCACGCGCATGTTTTCGCCGTAGCCGGGCCATAGGAAGTTGCCCTTGGCGCCTCGGCGGAACCAATTCACCATGAAAATTTTGGGCGGATTCTTGATGACGTCGCGCATCCGCAACCAGTGCGTCCAGTAATCGCCCATGTTGTATCCGCAGAACGGCAGCATCGCCATCGGATCGCGCCGTACCACGCCGACTTGACCCGCCGCGGCCGCGGTGGTTTCCGATCCCATCGTCGCGCCCATGAAGACGCCATGCGCCCAGTCCGAGGACTCAAGCACCAGCGGCATCGTGGTCGCGCGCCGTCCGCCAAAGACGATCGCGGAAATCGGCACGCCCTGCGGATCGTTGGCCTTGGGCGAGAGCACCGGATTGTTCGTCATCGGAGTGGTGAAGCGGCTGTTCGGATGCGCCGCCTTGGCGCCCGATTTCGGATCGTAGGGCTGGCCCTGCCAATCGATGAGTCCTGCTGGCGCGGGCACATCCATACCTTCCCACCACACCTCGCCGTCCGCGGTCATCGCGACGTTGGTGAAGATGGAGTCGTGCTCCAGCATCTTCATCGCGTTGTAATTGGACTTCGCGCTGGTGCCGGGCGCGACGCCGAAGTATCCGTTCTCGGGATTGATGGCCCATAGCCGGCCGTCGGGTCCTACGCGCAGCCACGCGATGTCGTCGCCGAGGGTGAAAACTTTCCATCCCTGTTTCGCCAACGCCGGAGGTGGCAGCAGCATCGCGAGATTGGTCTTGCCGCATGCGCTCGGGAATGCCGCCGCAATGTAAGTGGTTTCGCCTTGGGGATCCTGCACACCGAGAATGAGCATGTGCTCGGCGAGCCATCCTTCGGTCTTGCCGGTCCAGCTCGCGATGCGCAGCGCGAAACATTTCTTGCTAAGCAGCGCGTTGCCGCCGTATCCGCTACCGGACGACCAGATCGTATTGTCCTGCGGGAAATGACATATCAGCCGCCGCTCAGGATTTAGATCGAGCGTGCAATGAAGTCCTTTGTTGAAGTTATCGGATGCGCCGAGTTGGTCGAGCGCCGCGGTGCCCATCCGCGTCATGATCCGCATGTTGAGGGCGACATAGATGCTGTCGGTGATTTCGACGCCGACCTTCGACAGCGGCGAGCCGAGCGGTCCCATCACGTAAGGAATGACGTACATGGTGCGGCCGCGCATCGAGTCCGCGAACCATTTGCTCATCTTCGCGTAGGTCTCGGCGGGATCGCTCCAGTTGTTGGTCGGGCCGGCTTCTTCTTTGGTCGGCGTGCATACGAAGGTGAGCTGTTCGGTGCGTGCGACGTCGTTAGGATTCGAACGATGGAGATAGCAGTTGGGGCGCTTCTCCTGGTTGAGTGCGATCAGGACGCCTTCCTTGACGGCTTGCTTGGTAAAGCGATCGCGCTCGGCCTCGGAACCATCGCACCAGATGATCTGGTCGGGTTGGGTGAGCTCCGCGCATTCGGCGACCCACTTCGCCAGCGCCTGGCTCCTGGTGTGAGAAGTACCGTTCAGATGTTGAGGCATCTTTGAGTATCCTTGGGGCAGCTTCCTTAAGGACGAAAAACCACACGAAGACAATAAGTCCGCGAGCCGGCCCCATCGGCATGGCGCAAACTTACCGCATCAACGGCGATAGTGTATCATTAAAATTAATAATCCTGCAACTCAAAGTGATGAGATATAAGGCTGGCTTCTTTACCGAAGGGCAGGGTGGTAGTCCATAGCACATGAGAGACGTGATGAGGAGGAATTCCGCATCCGGCAAAAAAAAGGTCGGCCGAGAATTTCCCGGCCGACCTCGATGCACTTCGATGAGGTCCTAGTACGCCGCGCTTTTGCGCGCGGATTCGACAAGGCGCTGAATTTCTTCTTCAGTGAAGCCCGCCAGCATGCGTGCCTCCTTCGCGATCGTCAACAGCATGCCGTCGTCGATTTTGAGATCCTCGGCCGCGCGCCGTCCGCCGCGGAAGTTGAACACCTCGTCGACCATCTCCTGAAAAGCGAGCGCGCGCTGTAAGCGTTCCGGATCGCCTTCGGTCAGCTTGCGCATCCACTTCGAGCCCATGCGGACGTGAGTGATTTCATCGGCGAGGACATAATCGACCGCCTGCTCGATGACCTTGTCGCCGTTGCGCTGCGCGATGCGAATGAGCTGATCGAAGACATCACACGCGAGGCCCTCGAGGCCACGATTGATTCCTGCGACCCGCGCAGCCGGATCCTCGGCCTGCGTGCATCGCCACAGGATCTCCGTCTCGACGTAGTCGCCGGCCTCGCCGCCCATGTATTCGAGGAGGCGCTTGAAAATTTCGACGTGGCGCGATTCATCCCACACCTGACGTGCCATGTCGAGTTGGAACTCCCACGGCGCATCTGGAAAGTCGAACAGCGTGCGGCCCGCGGCCTCCATCGCCTGGAACTCTCCCGTCATGATGCCGTGCAGGCGCGAGCGCAGCGTTTCCTCGTCGAAGGGCAGGGGACGTCCTTCGAGGCCCTGCTCCTCGCGAATCTCGCGCACCTGCTTGCCGCGCATTACCACGAAATTATCGGGGCGCGCGAGTTTGTCGACTGGAATAAATTTTTGCATCGGAAGTTTCTCCCGTTAGTAAGCTGCGCTCTTACCCATCCCTTTAATAAGACGCTCAATCTCTTCCTCAGTAAATCCGGCTAGCAGACGCGCGTCCTTTGCGATAGTCAGGGTAGCGTCGAATTCAACTTCCTTGTCGCCGAGCTTCTGATGAACCTGGCGCGCGTCTTCCTGCGTCGTGCGTCCGCCCTGGAAGTTGAACAGATTATCGATGTTCTCCTGGAACATCTGCGCTTTGGCAAGGCGCTCAGGGTCACCCTCGGTCAGCTTGCGCATCCACTTCGAGCCCATCCGCACATGCGTGATTTCATCGGCGAGGACATAGTCGACCGAGCGCTCGATAATCGGATCGCCCATCTTCTGCGCGAGCCGGATGAGTTGCTCGAAGACGTCGCATGCGAGCCCTTCGAGGCCGCGATTGATCCCCGCGACACGACACGCCGGGTCATCGATCTGAGTGCACGACCACAAAACCTCGGTCTCGGGGAATTCGCCGAGATACGATCCGACGTATTCCAGCAGCTTCATGTAGATTTCGGCGTGGCGCGATTCGTCCCACACCTGGCGCGCCATGTCGAGTTGGAATTCCCATGGCGCATCGGGAAAGTCGAATAGCGTGCGGCCCGCGGCCTCCATCGCCTGCAACTCGCCGACGCAGATTCCATGCAGGCGCGCGCGCAGAAAATCATCTTCATAGGGCATCGCGTTGAAAGGCGTGAGGCCCTGATCAGTGCGCGCCTGGCGCATCTTGTCCATCGAAACGAGGACGTGGTTTTCGGGCCGCGCGAGCTTATCGACTGAGATGCATTTTTCCATGAATGACTCCTAAATGTTCCCTCGACTCCGCTGCGCTCCGCCTCGGGTACGGCTACGCCGTGGCGCTTCGCGCCCCCTTCGGGCCTCATTCAACGTGGGGATGTACGGTTCCATGCTCCACTGCTCATCGGGTCCACGCCGAACGCGAATCCGACAGATTCGTCGCTTCCCAGATGAGCCATCGATCGCCGTCGGGACCGAGGCGAAACTGCACGATAAGAGGCTTCGCGTCGGACCCGGTCAGCTTGGCTTTGATCCAGTAATGCTCGTTGGTCCGCGCCGTCGCGACTACTCTCTTATCATTATATGTCCCCGGCTTGACGGCGGAAGCGAGCTTCGCTGTTTCGTCCTTTGCAGTATCGACCGCCATCGCGGTCACTTCGCTGCCTTTTCCGGCTGCGAGCAAATCGAGGATGCGCGCGACGGTATCGAGCAGGCTTTGCGGGATGGGTTTTCGTCCCGCGATGGGCTGCGGGCCCATCACATTGTCGCGATATCCCATGTCAGGCATGTGAGTTTGCTCCTGAGCGCAATGCGGCCGGAACTTCGATGTCACTCCATGGCGAGCGCTTCCCGCTTAGGTCCTCGCTGTCGGCGATGCGCCAGGTGCCATTTTCCTCGCGCCATCGATTCATTATCAGCAACGGCTCGCCAGCGGTCAGGAAGCGAATCTTCGACATATGTTGCGCGCCGATCCGCGCGCGACCCAGCTTGATGATTTCCTTGATGCTGCCCTTCGCGATTTTGGAAACGAAATCATTGTGCGACTGAACCGCCCCTGACAAAAACGTCTTCGCAGCCGCTAGATCGCCCGACGCGATCGCACGCGCATGCGCATCGATAGCAGTGTCTAATTCTGGAAATTCCGCATGGCCTTTCATTTATAATATCCCTCGGCTCCGCTGCGCTCCGCCTCGGGTACGGCTGCGCCGTGGCGCTTCGCGCCCCCTTCGGGCCTTATAAGATAGATGCTTGCCCTCATTAGCTCCTACCCACCTTGCGACGCTGGCCTTCCTCTTCGCCCTCGGCGAATCCGGTGACGCCACCGGCGGCGGCGAGCAGCTCCTCGAGGTGAGCCTGCCATTCGCTCGCGCGATGATGCTTCTCTTTCGAATTGAGCAGATCATTCAGCAGCACCGTCCCGCGCTCGACGTGCAATTTTTCCTCCTCAACTAGCCGCTGCAGGATGCGCGTGGTCGGCGGCTCATACACAGGATTGGTCGTCGCGACGTGCGCGCTGTAATGCGAAATCAGATGCGGCTTGAGCACCCGATATATCCCGACCAGCCGCTCGATAGTGTCCTCCCACTCTTCCTTGTCCTCGATCGCGTTCATGAAGGTGACGAATTCCGCGTTGGGCGGCTTGGAAGCGATTTGCGCGCGCAACTCCGGCAGACGTTTGCCGAGCGCATCGGTATGCAGCGCGTCCTCGTAGACCTGGCGCGCCATCTCGAGCTTGACGTCAATCTGCGGCGTGAGCGCGATCCATCCCGCCATCATCCGCATCATGCGCTCTTCGGCGTAGCGATAGTTGCTGATGTAGATTGCGCCCTGGCGAACGCTATAGACGCCATCCATAGTACGCCGATCGTAAAATGCCATCGTCAGTTCTCCCGTGCCGGTGCAGCGGACTGCCCGTTCGATGTTTGCTCCAGTGGCGCGAAAAATTGGCCTTCGATGATCGCCGCAATCTCGCGCCAGTAGGTTTCCTTGTCAGTGTCTTTCAGCGAGTTGGCGCCGGTCGCCCAGCCCGCGCATAGCATATGAATCGCATGCACGACGCTTTGCAGATCGTGGAAGTGAATCACGTCCGCATCGCGCCCGCGCTGGAGCACGTCGGCGACGGCGCCATGATATTCGTCCGTGATCTTACCGAGCGCGCGGCGATGCTCAGGGCGGCGCGCCAGGTAGCGCACCTCATGATTCATGACCGCGAACGCCTCGCGATAGCGATCGATGACATCGAGAATCGTGCGCATGATTTCCAGCAATTCGCGGCGCGGGTCGCCCGCGGTGCGCTCGCGAATGGACGGCAGGCTTTCGACCAGCTCGGCGACCATCGACTCGGCAATCAAAATGAGGATGTCTTCCTTGCCCTGCAGGTAAACGTAGATAGAGCCGGCGGCGAGGCCGGCCTCGAGCGCGAGTTCCTTGACGCTCGCCTCGTGAAAAGATTTGCGCGCGAGCACACGGCATGCGGCGAGAAAAATCTGCCGCCGCCGGGTCTTAACCAGCGCGTCGTCTTGAGGTTGCGTCCTGACAGCTTCGGGCATCGGGAATATAGAGGATGGAGCGTTTCGCGCCATCGCTGAAAGGCTAGATCTAGTGAATGAACGTTCATTAGTCAACCACGATGCCGCTGTCAATGCCTCATGCTATGCTGGACCGACTCCGGCGTTTGGAGCATTCAATGAAATCTCAAAAGAAAGCCAAAACTGGGAAGATGGCCCGCAAAACGTCGAAAAAGGCTCGGCCTCCACGCAAGGAGAAAAGTGCATCGACTATTCCTCTAATCCATCAGCGTGAGGTCGAACAGCGCTTTATCGCGGAACATCCTGAAGCATTTGATCCGTTTGTCGGCGAATATGTCGTCCTGGAAGGGACCTCGATCGTGGCGCATGGTTCAGAGCCCGCCATCATAGCGGATGAAGCACGTGCAGCTGGAATCAAAGTGCCATTGATAATTAAAGTAGTGCCGAACTTAGGGCCTGACGTGGGTTATTTGTAGACCATTGGTTACAATCGTCTATTAGATCCAGGTTCCCTACTTGCGCAGGGCCAGCGGGTCCTTGTTTCCGGCTCTGTTCATTGAACTACAAAATCCTTCTAATCCGGCCAAGTCGATCCAAATTCCGGCAGAGCTCGATTCTGGCGCCGAGTACTCGCTGTTCGAAGGGCTCCTCGCGCTAACTATTGGATTAGATCTGTTTGAAGGAAAACCCTTCGCATTCCAGCTCAACAACGGCGTCTCATTGGACGCGCGTACTTTGCCGGTCGTCATTTCTCACGGCGACCTCGGGCGTTTCGATTTCAATGCGAGATTCAGCACTGGACCGCTTCGCAGAAACATTCTTGGCCGCGACTTTTTCGACCTGCTTCAAGTAGGTTTCGACGAACACCATTCGGAAGTCTATTTGAGCGCTCTTCGATAGGTGCGACGACCCAATTGAAGGATAGTGGGAATATCCGCTTAAACTGCAAAATTACCAAACGAAGCCAAATAAGCTAGGAAAATCAAGGCCTTTCTAAAAATCATCAGTGCAAATAATGGTTAATTCGGATGGAAAACCGCATTTTCTGAAGCCAACCGCGATGGATCGCGCCTTCAGCCAGGTCTTTGGCGCGCTGGTCAGGCTAGGTATCGGATTCAAGCACAACTTCATGCTGGAAGTTCGCGGGCGCAAAAGCGGTCGGGTTTTCTCAACTCCCGTCAATGTCCTCGCTATAAGGGCAAGACCTATCTGTGCGCCAGTCGCGGCGAGACGCAATGGGTGCGTAATGCGAGGGCGGTGGGCCGGGTCAACCTGGTGAAAGGATCGACGCGCGAGGAGTACGCGGTGCGTGAGTTGCCGGTCGCCGATCGCCCCGAGCTGCTCAAGGAATTCCTCGATCGCTTCGCGGCCAGCGTGCAGCGTTATTATCCGGTCAAGAAGGGCTCGCCCGTCAGCGCATTCACCGAATGCGCGAACACCATGCCGGTGTTCGAGCTTACGCACGATGGGATCTGACTATTTGACTGAGTAATGGATTGAGTATTGAACTGACTATTCGATAGTAACTTGGTCGATTAGCTATTCGATGGTCAATGTAGTTTCAACAAATTCTTTCTTCGTTGGATCCCAAACGAACGCTGCGGCGCGGTTGAATTTGCCGCCCATGATCGAGATCACGACATAGGCGGTCTCGGGATAGTCGGGATATTCAGGATCGAACGAGCAGGCCTGACGCCTATCGGTCGGCGAAAAATACGCCTCATGATCGGGATGCGAATGATAGACGATCTTGAGCGTCAGTTTGCGATCGTCGATTTCGCGCATCGCTCTCAGATGCTCTTTCGGATCCATCAGGAATGCGGTGCGCGCGTCGCGCGGAAATGCGCCGGGATCCTTCGCATGCTGCTCGTTCTGAATGTTAGTGATCGCGCGAACCTCCTCAATCGGAGCGCTTCGGGAGTCATTCCCGATGATGAAGCCGCAACATTCGTACGGGAACGCGCGCTCGGCTTGCGCGATGATCAGCTCCATGTTTGAGCGGCTGACTTTGGGTGAGGTCACGTTGCATCCTTCTTCCACATCCGCTCGCGAGCACGGATCAGGTGGGTCAGAAATCGGTTGGTGTCGGCACGAAGTCCCAGGCGCCCAGCTAGTTCGACCACCTTGCCGTTCATCTCCATGATATCGGTGCGGCCGCGCTGCTCGAGATCATAAAGCATGGTCGGGCGATGGTTAAAGGTCGCGGGCACCAGCTTCGAATAGAAGACCGCGCGGTACGCCTCGGCGCTTTCGAACGGAACCGGAACATCGAGAGCCACGGCGACCGCGAATGCCTCGTCGATGACCTCGTCCATGATCGCGCGCAGATCCGGATCGGCGGCGAGCGCTCCGTAGTTGAGCCGGAGCAACGCGCCGAGCGGATTCAGCGCAGCATTATAGAAGAGCTTCATCCATAGCAGCGGCGCGATATCGGATACCGCCTCGGACGCGAGCCCCGCGCCAGTCAACATCGCCGCGACCTCGCGCGCGCGTCCGAACAGCCGCGCGCAGTGCTCGCGATTCGCCAGCATCGATGGCCCCATCGCGATCGGCTCGCCGAACACCGTCGCATGCGCGGCGCCGGGAGAACGAATCTCCGCGCCCAGCATCACGCGGCCGCCAATCACGTTGGCGCGGCCGAAGCGCTCGACCAGAACATCGAGGTTGCCGACGCCATTTTGCATCGACACGACGAGCCCATCAGGGGCGAGCAAATGCTTGATGCGATCGGCGATCGCAGCAGTGTCGTAAGCCTTCACGGTTAGCAGGATGAGATCGAATGGTCCTTCGAGCCGCGCCGGATCGCTCGCGAGGATGAATCCGCTCGCGACGTGATCGCCAAACAGTCCGCTGATGCGTAGGCCAGCGCGCGCGATCGCGTCGAGGTGGTTCTCGCGGCCGAGAATCGCGACGTCGTGGCCGGCGCTGCGCAACATCGCGCCCATCACCGAGCCGATCGCGCCCGCGCCCGCAATTAGAATTGGCCGCGTACTCATCGAGGGAACAATAACTTCCGCCTTGCGGGTATGGAATGCCTCGCGCGCGCTTGCGGGCATCGGCGGAGGCAAGTAGGAAGTAGCGCATGGAACGCACGAGCATTCGGATGGGTGGAATCGAAGTCAATTCGTCGGTGATGAACGCGTCGGGACCGCGCTCGGCGGAGCGCGGCGAGATCTACGAACTCAGCGCGGTCCATCGCGGCGCGGTGGTTTTCAAATCGTGCAATATCGCTGGGCTGGAGCAGCCCGAAAATCTGAAGAACGGCGGCGTCGAGTACTTCGCGGCGATCGCGCGCGAGCTCACCGCGCGCCGCAAGATCGTGGTCGGGAGCGTGGTCGGCAATACTGAAGATGAGATCGTATTGGTGGCGCAGACGCTGGACCGCGCGGGCGCGAACATCCTAGAGCTGAACCTCGCCGATGATTACGTGATGAACTCGGTTGCGCCCTTTGCATCCTTCGAACGGCTCAAGTCGCTGGTTGGGCGCGTGCGCGGCGAGACCTCGGCGGCGCTGGCAGTGAAGCTTCCTCCGAAGGGACTCGGCTTCAGCCCGCGCGCGATCGCCGATCTGATGAAGTCGCTGCGCGTATCGATCCTGGTGTGCGCGAATGATTTGCCGAAGGATCTCGAAATCGACATCAAGCGCGGCGAGGTTAAGGGCGCGGATCGCGTTCTCTCGCAAACGAACGCATTTTTTCGCGAAGCCGAATCGATTCTGGATATCGTCGCGGTCGGCGGCGTGAACACTGGGCGCGACGCCTACATCGCGCATCTCACGGGCGCGAAAGCGGTGCAGATCGGTTCGGCACTGATCAAGGAAGGGGCGGGCGCGCTAGGGCGCATCGATCGTGAACTCGATGCGCTGCTGGCCGAGAACGGCCATGGTTCGATCTCTGAGATTGTCGGCAAGGTGCGGTTCAGCGGATGAGCATACTTGCCGACGCTCGCGAGTCGCGATAGCCTCGCGAGGCTGACTTACGTTCCAACCTTTCGCTAGGGTCCCCATCGTCTAGCTCGGCCTAGGACACCGGCCTTTCACGTCGGTAACACGGGTTCAAATCCCGTTGGGGACGTTACACTTTTTAAAGTCTAAATAGCCTCGGTGCCAATAGGTGCCAAAATAGGGGTCAGTTTCGTGCCGCAGCTTCCCGAGAGGACAGGGACGCGGGCGTGTGGTGTGCGGTATATTCTCTCTTCCGCTCTAGTTGTTCTTCCGATCCATAAGAGAGGGGATCATCGTCAGCATCGTCTGCAGAGCATATTCGCATACGTAGAGAGTGGGTTAAGAGCAGACGATGGCATCGTCTGCAATCGTCAGCATCGTCTGCGCATCGTCCGCGCCCCGAATGCCGCGCGCGGTGGTCGCAAGCCACGCACGCACCGAACACAACTCATCCCGCGTCCTGTCCGAATGGATCGCGCCGGACTCAAGCGCCCAGGGGCCGCGCCCTCGATCAATTTTCGCGATTAGATGCCCGCTGCGCCCTCGGGATTCGCCGCCGTCCCCCCGTTCCCCCGACCTGCGCCGCTGCGCGCCGCTGACAAAGCCGTGGCCGTGGCGTTTCGAAGTTTGAACGGGCCGGACCTCGGCGATCGCGATGTTCGCGTCCCGACCATTTGTTTGTATGGTGGCATCGAATAAAATCGAAAGGTGAAACGCGAGGAGGAATATCGTGTCGTTAAAAGACAGATTTCAAAAAGCCGATGAGACGCAGCGTGCCGCCGAAAAGATAGTCAACGAGCGATGGGATCGCTCTACGGATGCCTTCAATGTGCTCTTCGAATCGATCAGGACCATGGTGAAGGAGGCGGGGGCGGAGATCAAAGACACGACTAGTGAAGTGCGCGACCCTTCCGCGAATCTGCACTTTGCGGTGCCAGAAATCGTCCTCAACAGGGCTCAGTGGTCTGTACAAATTAGCGTATAGCCGCTCGGTGTTCGCGATGGCTGCGTTATCATTCGGGGCGGAAGTAAAATGCCCGAGACTCAACTAATCTGGAATGGCGCTGGCGCTCAGTTGAGCGACTGGAGCGTGAAATCTACGCCGTCCGGTCCCATTGATCAGATTCACGCCTCCCCCAATGGCGTGCTGACGGAAGAGAAACTGGAACGGGTAATTGCCAAGCATCTTGGTGCGTAACATCCAAAGTCCGCCTCGGTAATGGATCGACGCAGCTCCGACCGAGCGCGCGCATAAAGAGGATCAGTCATGCCGAACGCCACCAAATTAACGTCGCCACCTCACACGACGGATGGTAACTGCCCTGTTTGCTCCCCCTATCCGCCGCCACAGCACCCCGATCTCTGCGGCCATTGGGATCATTTCCACCTGATATCCGAAGAGCATCTTCCCGACGGACAGATCAGAATCACCTGGGCCTGCGATATCTGCTATCCCAGCTTGGTGGGATAAACAGCGGGGGGTGAGCTACTCAAGACTCCTTTCCGATCTCCTCATCGAGGAAGATATCCAGATCTTCTTGCTGACCGCCGTGTCGACCCGTGAGCCTTTCATTTTTTCTTTCGATGCTGCTATCGTCAATCCGAGTCGCATAGTAAATCCCTTGCGCTCCTCTCTAGCGGCCGCTGAATTGCGGCGGTCGCTTGGCGAGGAACGCGGCAATACCTTCCTACGCATACGCGCTACGTGCCATTTCCATGATCGATTCGTCTCGAGTTAGTGAAGCAGTTGGCTGGACCCATGGTCCGATTCCCGCAAACCGCGTGGGTTGAGCGTTGTCGTCAGTCATCTTACTTCCGCCGACGGGACTGTTCTGCAGTTCGTTAACGATGCCAGCCGTTACTTGCTCGCGCGGGGAACCAGCAGTCCGGATGCAATTCATCAATCATACGGGCTGATATCGAGTCAGATGACACTTGCAGGCGACGATGCTTGCGGTCGGACCGTTTCCATCTTCTCGGTCTGGCGGTGATTCTGGGCCGCCACTGGCTTTTCTAATCCGAACCTTTACGATTAGCGGTTCGCCGCGCGCCGATCGCTGCGAGTGAAATGTCTTGGCGCATGACTTGTATATGCAAGACAAGAAGTGCGATGCACGAATGCTTCCATGGAAAATAGGGTCACGGTCGGTTCGCGATTGGCCAAGGCTGTCGCAAACTGCGAAGTGGGGTTGACCCAGTTGGGCTTTACGCCCAACACCTTCCTCTCCTGGATATGGTGGTGGATATATACAACACTCGGCCTGCGATATTCGCATCAAGATTTTTACCTAGCCGCGCTCAAGTGTCGCGCTCGAAGAATTCCCTGCACCCACCACGCCAAGCTTCTCGGTCTTAAGCTGCTTCAGGCGGAAGACGGGATGGCTGTAGTCGAATTCGTCGCTGGTAAGCGCCTAAACTTTTTTGGCCTTATTCTTATATATACAAGAACATACGGCGGACAAATGAATAACTTCATTGAAAATCACACAGACCAATTCGCAAACGGCCACGTCAGTTGCGATTTGCGAGGCAAGTCGGACGCTGCGAAATCGCAGACTCAATTCGATGCAGCGAACGTCATCGAAAGGGGCGCAGCTGTGGCGCCAGAAGAATTTACCGCTCCAATCGGCAAGCTTCTGGGTCTGATGATCAGAAGCAGCGGTGCTGGTCGAGCCACGGTCGATTTCGAAGCCAGCGGACGATACGCGAATCCGATGGGAACACTTCATGGCGGAGTGCTCGCCGATCTGGCAGACGCCGCGATGGGCGTTGCCTACCGCAGCACCCTCGCAGAAGGCGACACGTTCACCACCATCGAATTGAAAATCAACTTTCTACGGCCAGTCTGGAACGCAAAGCTTCGCGCTCAAGCCAGAATGGTTCGTGCCGGCAAGGTCGTAGGACTCATCGAATGCGACGCCTTTGACGAGCGATAGCGGCTGGTCGCGCGTGCCTCCAGCACCTGTATGACTCTTCACGGACGGCTCGCCGAAGGACGCCAGTTCGGCCAATCCAAAGAGAACCGCGAGCGCGAGCGGCAACGCCGCAGGTACCAGTTCCTGTCCGAGCAGATCCATCAGGACGAACCTTTGCCTGGAAACTTGCGTGAGCCTCATATGCCACGGTTCGAATCGCGGAGAGCGCGTTTTTATCAAGCAGTGCTTTCCTGAAGGAGGCACCGCTCTACCGCTGAATCCCTCGCAGACTGATGGGGAGCTGTTCAAACAGACACCCGATCGTGGCGCGGCAAACATAGACGCAATTTCACCGAGACGGGATACGGCTTGCCGAGAAGCATCTATAAGAATCCGGTGAAACTTAAGCTCCGGACCTATGAGGATGAGATGATTGCAATAAACCCAGACTTTAAGCGCTTAGCAAATGCAGGAAATGGGCAAGTCGTCAGAGAAGACATCCCGCCTATCAAAAGCGTCTTCCACCTCAAGAGCGGAGCGCGCGCCAAGCTAGCCGATCGCAGCGGCTCAATGGTGATCATCGAAGTCGAAAAGTACAGCTCCGATTGGATCGAATGGCGCGAGGTCGAAACAAGGATCGCGGCAAAGTGACTCCGCGCTAAGAGTACATGCGTGAGCGGATTGCGAGGGATCGGAAAACATCTAACAAGCAACAATCGAAGGAGTCTTTCATGAACCATCCAGTTGTTTTGATAACCGGTGCCCTCACGGGCATAGAATGTGCCACCGCTCTCGCCTTCGCGGAGCAGGGCGCGCGCATCGTCGTCTCAGGCCGACACGATGAGGCCGGGCATAGATTAGTCGCTGAGCTCCGCGCCCTTGACAACGATTCTGAATTCATGCGCGCGGACGTGCGGCACGAAGAAGATGTGCGCAATCTAGTGGATAAAACCGTCGCACGATTCGGTCGCCTCGATGTGGCCGTCAACAATGCCGGCACTGAAGGCAAGCCCGGTCCGGTGACGGAGCAATCCGCCGACAGCTATGCGGCCACTTTCGACACCAACCTTCTCGGCACGCTCCTGAGCATGAAGCATGAGCTGCGCGTGATGCTGTCCCAAGGTCACGGCAGCATCGTCAATGTGTCGTCCACTTATGGCCGCGTCGGTACGGCCGGCGCCTCAGTTTACGTCGCCAGCAAGCACGCGGTCGAAGGGCTAACCAAGTCGGCAGCCCTCGAGGCGGCGCCGTTCGGAGTACGCGTCAATATCGTCGCTCCTGGTCCAATCGAGACCGGGATGCTGAACCGCTTCACTGGCACTGAGGCAAGGAAGGCCGGCCTGGTCGCTGGCGTGCCGCTTAAGCGGGTCGGCACACCGGAGGAGATCGCGCATGTGATCGTCTTTGTAGCCTCCGCAAACGCCTCATATATGACCGCTGCGTCCATCCCGGTGGATGGTGGAATGCTGGCTAACTAAACGCTCGACGAGATCATTCCCTGGCTCAAGAGTCATCACGGTTTCGGGAGGCTGACCATATGGTCGCAGACAAGAGTGATCGCAGTGTTGTAACAGGACATAAAGGCGCCGAGCGATTTTGATCGCCAACTACATCCAGCACAGCGCTCACATCGCACCAGGACGTGAAGGCCTTTTCAGTCTTATCAAGAGTGCGCCGCCAACGTTGCGCTACGAACCCGGCGTGATCCTCGCCGATGACGAATATGTAATCGTCCATGGGCGCTTCTCGGAGCATGGGCTCTCGCCGCGCAATTGGATCGCGGCAGACATTCTTCGCGTCGCCGACGGAATACTCGTGGAGCACTGGGACGTCCTCCAGGACGAGGCAACCAAGGAAGAGTCGCAAAGCGGATCGCCGATGTTCGGGCACAACGTTTCCCGCGTAGTTAGCTTCGCTTTCACGAATATTAGATAGGAGAACCGCCGCCCGAGCTTGAGGTTCCGATGATCAACACGATGGTGGCGGTGTCTGGGAGTCGAACACAGAAGGTTGAATGGCCTTAATATTCAGTTGGCTTACGGTGCCACGAGGCTCGCCAGCGATCCCGGTGCGATTGAAGCGAACCAAAAGGTCCTGCAGGTGTGTGACGAGATCCGGCAAGATCTATGGTCGCACCTGCAAATCGAAGACGGGCTGATCTCTTGGGGCGACGCGCGTCGTGCGATTTTGGGCACACTGATCGACACCCTGAAGAACGAACGTCAGGAAATGCGCAAGATGATCGCAACACTGCGTGAGCTGTCGTCAGGCGTGGATCGCGAGCAAACCGCAGGATCGTGCACTGCCTTCGCGCAAACGCTGCTGGCGTTGGCCCCGACGCTCGATTCACACGTCGAGCGCTACGACGGTGAGGTCCTGCCCTTGGCACTTCGCGCGCTCTTCCCCAAATAGCGTTCCCGCTGTCGCGCGGTGGAAAAGACAATCCTCGCGGGCGAATTTCATTTCGTCTACGCTTGAGGTGTGACAGCAGAGGGTTCGGCGCGTCTTGATCGCAGATTGGCCTATGTCGTCTTCCGTCTTAGCTAGGCCATCAACCTACTGATTCATGGCGCAGGCCGTATTGATTACCGCTCTAATCTTTTGGAACTGCGCTGCGGACTGACTGGACGACCGTGGGCATTCAGAAGATCTACGCCATTCACCTATTACCTTCTGCTGTTGAATCGCACCGACAACGCGTTTTCGCTGGACGCTCTGCTTCGCGTACACCGCGGATGACGCGACTACCTTCGTGCGCTTAGTTTGCGAAGGGCGGACCTCAACTCGGTGATAGTGTCTTTCCCCAGGCGCCGACTGACGTCTGCTTGAGCCTTTTGCCATGCTGGAAGGCATTGGCGAATCAACGCCTGGCCCTTGTCGGTTACTTCGATCAGATGACTACGGCGATCCGCGCCCTGCACGAGCCGCAGCCAGCCTCTGGCACACATCCGCTCCACGTTGCGGCTGAGCGTCGATTCGTCCAACTGGAGATGCTTTATCAGTTCCGCTGGCCGAGCCTGTTTTCGATTGGCGACGGAAACGAGCACGCTGAACTGGCTGGTCTTCAATCCGGCCTTTGCCAGCGCGCCGTCATAGATCGCGCTGACCATCCGATTCAGCTTGCGCACGCAACCACCGACGCATATGCCTTCGACGCTCTTGGTATCCAGACTTTTGGTATCCAAGGTCATGCTCATTGTATATGCATGCATTCGCCTCTCGTCAACTGTTAAAGTCGGCCCATATTGCTACTCAGCTGATTTCGCGGCCAATGGAAGGTTAGGGCGAAGGAACTGAGTATTGTGTTGCGGCGGCGCTTCCATCTTGTGCGCGATGAGGAGGTTAGCATCACAGTGACCCAAGCAGAGCGCGAAAAAGGAATCGGGCAGAAAGATCCGTGGGCAGAGATTCGAGGGACGCTTCGCCCGAGGGGCGGACGAAATGCTTCGAGCGACCTGCTGATCGACACCTCTCATTGATCACGGTGAGGAACTGTTCTTCGGAATCTTTCGCTCGACACAGGTTGAGAGGATTCTGCGCCGACACCGTCGATTCTTTGCGAGAGTCAAGTGCTGCCCATTTTGAGTTTGAACGCCGGTGTTCAAACCCACCCGAATCGGGGCCATTTCCGGCCACATTTCGCCCGAAAACCTAAGGCTTTGTGCGCCTTCCAGGGGGTTCAAATCCGGTTGGGGACGCCATCCTTTATGTTCGTATCTATGGTTGAGTTCAAATCCAAATTCCGCATCGCCGAAAGCGACAGTGCGCGCTGAACTGTCGTGGAACACTGGCTTGATGGCTGGCTCACGAACCAAAACTTTCTATCTGCGGAAGAGTGCGCGGAGTATCGAAGGTAGGACTTCGCCATCGTAGCGCTCGACGTGTGAGTCGAGTGTTTGGGCTAGAGCTAGCAATGTACGCGCGATCGCGCCGCGGTTCTCGGAGGGCGCTTCGTCATCCACCTGCGATGGTACAGCTAGAGCGGCCACCAACTTATGCAACTCCTCGCGCTCAGTCTTCAGGCTGTCGAGTAGCGCGGCTGGAATGGCGTGATGGGTCTCGCCCCACGAGAACACTAACTCTTCTTCGATCTGGAGATGCGGCCATAGATCGCGCCGTAACTCGTCCCAAACCTCGAGGGCCCGCTGCTTCGCTGTATCGCCGCCCTGATCGGCTGCGAGATTAGTGGCAGCGAAAGCCAACTGCATTGTGAGGTCGCTCAACCTTCGATGCTCGCTGCCTAGACATGAAACCATCGTGTTGATCATCGGAATCTCAAGGTCAGGCAGCGGATGGCCGCACGGTGTTTTATCTGTTGTCATCTGGATAGCTTCCACGTTCCGCCTCCAGTAGGTGAAGAAAGCAATCGTGATGCCACCAGTGGATGGCAAGGAATTCGGGCACTTATCTGGCCTGCTCCTTCGGCTTCCGCGAATTAGTCGCGAAATGCGGCTCGTGGCTTCCAACTGAGCAAAGTCCCCGAAAATCGATGTAGTGTGGATCCGCCTTGACAGATCATTAAATCGTTGCGTATACAATGATTATGACCGAGGAGACAAAGAAAGTGGGACGGGAGTGTCTTGGATTTCGAGCCCGCATGCTTAGCCGGGTAATCACTACCGTCTATGACGATGCTCTTTCGGAAGTGGGGTTGAAGGTTAGTCAATTCAGCGTGCTGACAGCAATTGCGAACCGGGAAGAGACCCGACCCGCCGAGCTAGCGAAAGTTCGTAAGCCGCAACGTCGAGCGCATGTGTGCGAAGGGTTGGCTTCGATTGGAACCAAGCGACGGTGATCGGCGCAGCCATCGGATCGCGATCACAGAGAAGGGCAAGGCGCTGATTCGAAGAGGCTATCCGGCCTGGCAGAGAGCTCAAAGCGAGGTTATTCGCAGGCTGGGATCGGACGGCGTTTCCGCTTTGAGATCAGTTGTAAGAAAGTTTCGCGCCTAAAACGAGCGTCCTCCACGTTTCCGCGTTTCGTCCGACTTACTCTCCAAATTCTCCCCCACCGTACTGCCACTCGCCGCGATTGTGTAAGTCGGACTCTAGCAAAGGGTTTTCACACCACGTCCAGAATTAGAAGCGCCGCGTCGGTCGTCCTTGGCAAGATATTTGTATATGCAAACGATTCGGACGGTGAACATGGACAATTCAAATGAAGATGATACCCAAGCCCAGTTCGCGGATCGCGAAAGTGATGGCGATTTGCGAGTCGATGCTTCGAGCGACGACCACTTACCTCGCCTCGAAGTGAAGAATGTGTCCAACCGCGACGACGGTAGCCTCTGGCGGCGACGCCTAAGCTGGCGGCTCGTGTCGCTCGCGCTCTTGATTCTCGCGGTCGGTGCTATAGGGCCCTTCGTATGGGCTACCTGCAATCTTACGAATCCACGGATGACGCGCAGATCGATGGCCACATCGATCCGCTAAGTCCCCGCATCGATGGCACGGTCATAGCTGTTCACGCTGAAGATGACGATCGAGTCACCAAGAGTGATTTGCTCGTCGAGGTCGATCCTCGCGACTATGAAGTTGCAGTCGAGCAGGCGAGGGCGAGGCTGGAACTGGCGCGAGCGCAGGTCGCCTCGGCGAAGCAGGACTACGCTGCCGCACTGGCGAACATTCGTGAGAGTGATGCGTCCGACTTCAAGGCGCAGCGAGATGCGCGCCGGTATGCGGCACTGCTCGATCAGAGAGTCGTCGCGCTCGATCAGTTCGATCAGTACACGGCGAACGCGAGAGTTAGTGCTGCAAAGGTTGACTCCGATCGCGAAGCTGCCGGTTCCACGTTCAAGGCGATTGCAGCGCGCGCGGCTGATGCCGACGGGGCGCGAGCCGCCCTCGATCAGGCACTACTCAATCTCAGCTATACGAAGATTTTCGCGCCCGCCAACGGCATCGTCGGCAAGCGAGGCGTCCAGCTCGGCTCCCGCATTCAACCCGGACAGACCCTGATGTTCGTTACCGAGACCGATGACATCTGGGTCATCGCGAACTTCAAGGAAACGCAACTTGCGCGCATGCATCGCGGTCAACCCGTCACGATTCGAATCGACACCTTTGGCCGCGACTATCGTGGCTACATCGAGAACATGCCCGGCGCGAGTGGCGATCGTTTCAGCCTGCTGCCGCCCGAGAACGCGACCGGCAATTATGTGAAAGTCGTTCAGCGACTACCCGTGCGAATCCGATTTGAACCGGGTCAGGATCCCGAGCATCTGCTGCATCCCGGCATGTCAGTCGAGCCGACCGTATGGCTGCGATAGCCTCAGCGCCGGTAGTGCCGCCGTCCGCATGGGCGAAGCCCGCCGCGGCAGCGCGAAAATACAGTCCGTGGGCGATTGCGCTGACCGTCACGATGGCGACGTTTATGGAGTTGCTCGACACCAGCATCTCGAATGTCTCCCTACCGCACATCGCCGGCGGACTCGGTACCAGTTACGACGAGAGCACATGGGTGCTGACTAGCTACCTGGTTGCGAACGCCGTCATCCTGCCGATGAGGCTTGGCTCAGCCGCGTATTCGGACGCAAGCGCTACTACATGATGTGCGTCGCGCTCTTCACCGTGACGTCATTCTTATGCGGCATCGCGCCGAGCCTCGGCATGCTGATTTTCTTCCGCGTGCTGCAGGGAGTTGGAGGCGGTGGTCTCGCGCCGGTCGAGCAGGCCATCCTGGTCGATACTTTTCCCAAGGAAAAACTCGGCAGCGCCTTCGCGCTCTACAGCATGGCGATCGTTACCGCGCCGGCGATCGGTCCTCCGCTTGGCGGATGGATTACCGATAGCTTCTCGTGGCGTTGGGTTTTCTTCATCAACATTCCGATCGGCCTGCTCTCGTTGATCCTGTCGAGCCGGCTGGTTCAGGACCCTGTCGAATTCACCGCGGAACGCATCGAGGCTCGTCGTGGCGGCCGCATACGCATCGACTATGTAGGAATCATCCTGATCGCGGTCGGGTTTGCCTGCCTCGAGGTAGTTCTCGATCGCGGCGAGCGCGACGACTGGCTCGGCAGTCACTTCATCGCGACTTTTCTGGTGATCGCGATCGTAGCAATTGCGATCGCGATTTGGTGGGAGTGGCGTCATAAGGATCCGGTTGTGGAACTGACGCTGCTGCGCGAGCGCAACTTTGCGATCGCCAACGCATACTACTTCCTCTTCGCGTTCGGCCTCTTCGGCAGCACGGTAATGATTCCGGAAATGCTGCAAACGCTCTTTGGCTACACACCGACCGATGCAGGTCTGGCACTTGGGCCGGGCGCCGCGGTCGTTACGCTGCTCGCTCCGTTCGTGGTGCCTATTGTCCCGAAGATCGGAGCACCGCGCCTCCTGGGCGCGAGTTTCACCATCGCAGCACTCTCGTTTTTCTACTACAGCGGCTTCACGCTGCAGACTGACTACTTCCATTTCACGCTCGCCCGATGCTTCCAGGGTTTCGGCTATGCGTTCATGTTCGTTCCGGTGAGTCAGCTCGCCTATTCGTACTTACCGCGAAACAAAAACAACAAGGGATCGAGCCTCACTAATCTTTGCCGGAACTGGGGTGGAAGTTTCGGCATCGCGTTCGTCACCACGATGTTGGAGCGGCGGACGCAATATCACCAGAGCGTCCTGGTCGGGAACCTGACCTCGGCGGACGGCGCGGTTCGCCAGTTCGTCGATCGATCGAGCCATTTTCTCGTGACGCGCGGAGCCAGCACCCCAGACGCGATCCATCAGTCTTACGGTCTCGTCGCAAACATGATGACGCAGCAAGCGACGATGCTGGCCTTCATGGATTGTTTTCGATTGCTGGGCGTGGTCGTTCTCGTCGGCCTTGTGCTGGCATTCTTCACTCGACGTTTCCAGATCGGCGCTTCCGCGGGCGCGGGGCATTAGAACTCTGTGAAGTCAGAGATGTTGGACAGGCTATGATCCACACACTTGGGCATTCGCAATAAATTTCGCAAACCGCGCAAAACAGATCGCACCGCTCCGCTACTTCCGATGCGAACTTCCTGCATTTGCAGGTGTTCTGGCTAGCACATGAACCGAGGGATCGCTGGCCTGCCGCTTGCTTTCTTAATGGCGAGGCTTGAAGACAATGTCGATAGAATTCGGAGTCGTCACCTTCGCTTTCCTGCAGAGCCGCTGTGGCTTGGTCGGAAGCGTAGTTGCCGATTGCCTCATGTCTGTAGGCACCTCGCCTGGATCGCCGGGCGCGCCATTGATGAAGCTGGCTCGCGTCGCGGCTCACAATTGGACGCTGCGACATCATGTCCCTGCGCGTATCTGACGCGTCGTCAACTTTCACGATCACCTGAAGGAGAGACGGATATGAAGATTCCACAATCGATTCGCGAGCTGCTATCCAAGGCTCCCCACGCTCACCTGACCACGCTCAATTCGGATGGCAGTCCGCAGGTCACGGTAGTGTGGGTCGGAATCGAAAAGGAAGAATTCGTTATCGGCCACCTGGCGTTGCATCAGAAGGTCAGGAACATTCGACGCGACCAGAGAGTCGCTCTATCGATGCTCGGCGACAAGACTAGTCCGCAAGGGATGCGCGAATACATTGTCGTATACGGCAATGCGCGCGTGACCGAAGGCGGCGCGGTGAACCTCTTAGAGGGCCTGGCAAAAGTCTATCTAGGGTCTAAGGCTGAGTTTCCGCCGGCCGCGATGCGAAATATTCCCGGTTACATCACCCGCATCACGCCGGTGCGTTTTGTTGGGGTCGGTCCGTGGAGTGCGCAAGGCACCGAGTAGAATTTGCTGCAACGATTAGTCGCCGGGCGCTTCGTTCGCAAACCGCCGAAATCGTCCTTTCGACGGTCGACTCAGTCAATTGAAGCACGGGAGCTATCGATTCTGCGTCACGACAGGGCAGGGGAGGCCAGGGTGCCGTGCAGAAAATAGGGCGTCGAGTTAGGAGGATGGGGCAGGAAGTTCAGCAGGAAGCCCAAACGCTTACGCCCCACGGGAGTCATCGTAAGCTGAACCTTGATCGCGATTTCACTCTCGGGAAGATTCGGCTGCAACTCGATCACGCCGCGTCCCGATAGGGTCACGTCGCCGCCATGACTGTCCAACTGCTCGAGGGTGAGCTTGCCCTCGCTGAAATTGATGGTCGCGGTCATGTCACCTAACTTCAACGGCGGCGCTCCCGCAAACATTCGATACGACGCGCCGGCCGCGGTCAGATGGACCTTGCCATGGTCAGCACCAATGTCGTTCTGCGAAATGTAGGCGTCGCCGCCACCTGAAATAACTCCGCCCAAGTTCACGCCCATCGCGCGCAGGGCCGGGTAGCTTTCCAGATGCAGATCGGCGCCGCTAAAGGTGAGCACTGTAGCATCGCCACTGCGGCGTGCGCGCAAATCAAAATTGCCCCCATAAGCATCGGCGCTGATTTTCACGCCGGGCGAGCCCATCAACAATGACAACAGCGCGGGAGTGACGCGCAACTTATCGCTCTGAAAAAATGGGCGCCCTCCCGACGGCGAATCGAGCATCACGCCGTCCATCCTCACGCCGAAGGGAAAGCTGATTCCCTGAGCGCGGCTCGAAAGGCGCAGGCCCATTGGCGCGAGCAGGCCCGAAAGCGCATCGGTGTAGGGAAAAGTCGCGAACAGAAATGCGAAGAACGACAGCACGCCGATCGCGGCATAGCCGATCCGGGTCGCGTGCTCATGAACGAAATCGAGAAGCATTGGGGTATCGAGGATACCACGCGGGACGAGTGACTCGCGCGAGCTCAAGCGCCTTTCGCCAACGCGATGCAGGTCATCTCGACGTCGTAGGTGTGCGGGTCCTGGATGCGGCGGGTGACGCGCATGTTAGAAATCCCCACTGGCGCCGCCAGCTTCTTGACGCCGTAAAGCGCATCGACGATCTGCCCGAGACTGACGTTCTGCAATTTGAGATCGACGCTGTACTGGACGAAGCCGTCGGATAGCTTGCGATCCGCGCTGGGCGTGATCGACGCGATCTTGTCGTGCCCGATGCTGGTCGTCAGCGATTTTTCGATGACTGAGAACAGTGAGAAATCCTTGCCCATCGGAACCGTATTTCGTTCCGCGTCCTGGAGTTGTTTCTTGCGCTGAAGGTAGGTGTCGACCAGATGCTGCACTTCACCGACTTCCCGATGGCGCGTCTCCAGGGTGGTGTCGAGCGAGTCGCGCCAATTCGAGATCGGCATATAGATGAAGTTGTAAAACATGAACAGGCTGAACACGGCGCCCGCGATCTTGACCAGCCTGCGCTCGCGAGGCTCGAGCTTCTGGTAGCGCGATTGCAGTTGCGCGATATATGGACGAACTGCGGCGCTCACGCGCTCGAAGTACGGTTCCAGCGGCGTCAGCAACTGCGCCAGAAGCTTGCGAAGTTGCTCCATCATTCGGTGGTAATCGCGTCCTTGAATTTGGCTTCGACTTGAAATTCAACCTTGCCGTCGGTCGCGGCCTTGGCGTGCGATACCTCGATGTTGCCGAAGTAGGCGTCTTGCTGGAGCGACTTTTTCATCTGGTCGACGGTTCCGAACGAATCGGCCTCGCCCGAGAGCCGCAGTCCGGTCTCGTCGATACCGATGTCCTGCATCTCGACCGGGAACCGCTTGGGAACATCCATCGATAGAGCCAGCAGCGCATCGAGCGGCGAGTCTTTGCCGGTGTTGCCGCCGATCAGCTCCAGCCGTTTGCTCATTTTAACGATGTCGGAGCGAAGCGCCGCGACCGGATCATCAGGCGGATTGGGACCGAGCGCAGGAGTCGTCATCGAGGCGATCTGGCGATTGAGCGCGTGCAATCGATGCAACTGGGTTCCCGCCCCGAGGCCGAAATGGATCAGCGCCAAACCGATCGCCGCGGCGCCAATGATTCCAGTGGTATAGAAAGCCGCCAGGTCGCCGCGGATGCGTCCTTTGAAGATGAACTCACCCTGGCGAAAATTGAGCAGCTCGGCCGGCTTGCTCGGCAGCTCGCTAAGCAGCATCGCGATGCATGCGGCATAGCGGCTCATGTCGGGGCGCATCCCATTGAGCAGGAAGGTGTAGTCGAACTCGGCGGCATCGCGAACGGCAAGCGAGAGCGCTTCGGCTAATTCCTCGCGCAGCATCGGGATGCCGGCGGCGGATCCGGCAAGGATGACGTCGAGACCTTCGGTATCGGAAGAATGCGCGAGCAACGTTTGCCGCGCGACGCTCAGGATCGAGTTGGCATGCGCCGCGGCGATGGGACCTTCTTCATCGGCGGTGATGCCGGCTTGCACGGTACGAATCGCGCGCGGGGTTCCATCGGAATCGAGCAAAACCATCGAAGTCGAGGTCGGCTCGATGTCCATCAGCAAATGCGCGTTGGTTGACGCTTTTTGCGATCTGGAGAGTAACCGCGCGATGGCTAGCTCGGGGAGGGTCACCGTTTTGGGATCGAGGCCCACCTTCGCCAGCAATTCGAGGTGGCGCTTTACGTCGTTCTTGCGCGCGAGGGCCGCCACCACCAACGTCGAGCCGGAACCCCTGCCCACTCGCGTGAAGGCCACCACCGCATCATCGATGGGGAACGGCAGATGCTCCTCCAGTGCGAACGGCACCACCTGATGCAGTTTGCGCAGGTCGCGGAACGGCAGCTCGATGAGCCGTTTGACGACGAATTCCCCGCCGATCGAGCTGGTGAGGACGTCCGGCTTCCCGGTCCGCACCAAGATGCGCTGCAGCGCGCCCTCGAGGTCGGGCTCGCCGATTTGGCGTTCCTCCTCGAAAACCCCCTCGATGTGGAAGGTGTTCCAGGTGCGCTCGGCCACCGCCGCTCGGACCGTATGCCCAGGCATCTCGAGGGCCAGTATTCGCTGTGGCATATCGGTGCTTAGTCTTCCTGCCAGCTACCAAGGGTGGCAGTGCCATCGCCATTACGGCGAAAAGTGGCAAATACCAGCTTGCGCGCGCCCGCGTACGTCCCCATCCCGCTTATGGTAAAGTAATCGCTTCGCGTAGTTAAGTCTTTCTGTAGCTTGGGCTGCAATTCACCCACCCCGGGCAAATTCAGCACATCGGTGATGTTGTTAAACGGCCGAATGCTGCGCGCCTGTATGATCGCATCCACCGTGCGCGGATTCTGGGTCAGCTCCGGCTCCAGGCAGGCGAGCACCTCGGGCAGCACCGTGTTGACGTTGTTTACCATGTCGGGCGCGACGCTCAGATAGTTGCTCAACTTCATAAAGGTGGCGTCATCGACACCCTTGACCAGCCGAAGATCTCCCAGCGTCGGCATCGGTCCGTTACGCGGCTCGTACGGGGGGATGAGGCGCAAATAATAGTCCGCCTCGGCGCCACCCGGCGATTCGATACTGTCACGATCGAGCCAGTCAACAATCGCAGGGATAATCGCGGGGTCGAGTCCGAGAATCCCGATCAGCCGCGTCAGTTGCGCGACCGCATTAGGATCGATCTGCCCTATCGCGAGCTGGTTGCCTGCGGCCGTTGCCTGGCCGACGCTGGCCGATTGACCGAGCGCTGCTGGAGGTTGACCTGCAATCCCCGGTTGACCGGGCTTGGCGCTGACGACCAGCCGGTTGATGTTGAACTTGCGCGCATCATCGACGATCGAAAGCTCGACCTTCCCGCCATTGAGCGGCATCGGTGGGAATGGAATCGCCCATATGCTTGCGTATGAATCGATCGGCTGGGCGGTAGCGGTGGTTGCGGAACCGCCGGAAGCGGCGGCTTGAGCCGTCTGGGCTCGCGTGTCTTGCGCGAGCAAGGCCAGCCCGACGTTGATGGCTGAACGCGCCAGATAGGCGGCGCGAATCTCGTTGGCGTGATTGGCCGCAGATAAATAGCCGAGCGCGGTGGACGAGGTGAAGTCCACCACGATGAGCGTCATCAGCGCGATAGCGAGCATCGTCGCAAGCAGCGCCACTCCGCGCTGACTCTTGCATCGACGCAGCATACGATGGAGACGGCTTACCATATCGGCACCGCCATCGGCAGAAATACCTCGGTCGAGAAGTTCATCTCGGGCCCATTGCCGGTACCGAGCACCAGATCGATCGAGACCGCCAGGGGCAATTGGCCGGGCGGCGGCACCGCGGTCGAGTCCCAGCTTTCTGACCATGTGTTGCCATCGAAATACTTGATGTGCAGTAAGACCACGTTGTCGGCGAGCTCGATCGGCGCCGTTGCATTCGCCGAGCTACTCACCAAAAGCCCGCTGCGTTGGGTGCGCGTGAGGACGTACCACTTGCGCACGTGCGGATTCGGCGTAATCGAGTACGACACTATCTGTTCGGCGTCGATCCCGATGATCGCGCGCCGATGCCCCGCGGCCAACGTTGAAACCGCGATTGCATCGATTGGCGCCTGGTCGCGCATCTGTCCCTTGCCGATCAGCAACACGTTGCTCGGCGGCAGCGGAGTTTGCACCGCACCGCGAATTTCGTTGCTCAGCTCCCACAGGATCGCGCGTCCCTGCCGATCGACGTTGAGACGCGACTCGCCATGCACCTTGCTATGGATGACGGCGTTGAACGATCCCGCGATCATCACCAGCACGACGGAGAGGATCGTGATCGCCAGCATCAGCTCGAGCAGAGTGAAGCCGGCGCTTCCACGCGACCGAGGATGGGCGGGCCCCCTCATCGTCCCACGCTCGGACTTTGGCCTAACGGAGGTGGCGGCGCACCGGGAACGCCGGGCTGGCCGTTCTGCCCGGGCGGCGTTTGCGGTTCGGGATCGTGAAGAAATTCCACCACCGAAAAATTGTGGCTGAAGCGCGGACCGTAATAGATCGTCACCTGCACCTTGCGGATATCAGGAAACATTCCCGACGCTTCTACGATGCGCTCCCACTTGAAGTGCTTATACGAGCCCGGAAAAAATTTCTGAAAATCTCCTGCCGTCCTTCCTAGCCTCGGAAACCGCTCGATTTCGGCGTTTGACATCATGCCCTGAGCCAAGGTCGACGCAGTGCTCAAATCCTGACCGCGGATGACGCTTTGCAGGTTCGAATCGTGCAGCGACAACAACGCGAGCATCGCGATCCCGAGCACGCCGACGGCGATCATCACTTCGATCAGGGTGAAGCCTGACCTAACCCCTAACCCCTTCCCCTTCAGGGAAGGGGAACATAGAGGAGTTGTTCTCCTTCCTTTTTCGCTCATTGGTATCCCGGTCGCGCGCTGCGCAGATCGCCAGCCGCGATCATTACCTGCCCGGTGAGCGGATCGATGCCGAGCGTCATCACGCGGCCCTTCGTATCGATAAGATGCACCACGGTCGCATCGACGTAACCCTCCGGATAGAACTGTGTCGCAATGGTGCCGCGAGACAGAGTGCCGATACCTTCAACGGTCACATCGCGAATCCTTATTGCATCGGGAAGGATTACCGGCGCACCCGAGGTCGAATGGTCGGGAAAAAATGCCGGCTGAGCCGAATAGGGATCGGCGGTCATCACGAAATAAGCGTTCTTATCCATGTCGAAGACCAGTCGGATGACCAGTTTCCGAGCCGAGGCTTCCTCATAGAGGTAGGTGGCGCGGCCAGCGAGGCGGCGGCTGACGCTTTTGAGTTGCGCGTCGGTAAAGCCGCCGAAGTAGGGCATCGCGATCAGCATCATGAGGCCCATCAGGAACAGGACCACGGCGATTTCGAGGAGGGTGAACCCTGGCGCGAATCTCAGAAGCGTGTCCCTTCTCTCGCTTCGCGAGAGAAGGTGGCTGGCGCGCTGGTCGCTCTTAGGATTTGCGACCGGCGTGCCAGACGGATGAGAGTCGCGCGCGCATCGCGCGCGCGGTGGTGGACTGCCACGACGCCTCTGATCCTCGTAAGGAGCGCAAGCGTTGATGCCGAGCGCGATTCGACCTAACCCCCGACCCCTTCCCTTTAGGGAAGGGGAGCAGGAGGGGGCGTCCTCGCCCGGCGGTGGTGGAGTGCCACGACGCTCCTGATACTCGGGCCGTTGCGAAGCGTCGCTCACGGTGCAGGTTGGTGGAGCGACTTCGTTCGATGGAGCTACGAGATCCTTCGGCGGCGCTGCGCTTGCCTCAGGATGACAAAGGGGAAAAGTGATGCTCGCTTCCAAATGATGACTGAATCCAAGCGCCGCAGTTCTTTTTCCGCGATCTTTGCGCACGTCCCCTCTCTCGCATGCGAGAGAGGGTGGATGGCGCAGTTCATGCGCTGGCTGCGCGCATGAACTGTGACAGGCGGGTGAGAGCTGGCGGGCGTCCTCGCCCGCCGGTGGCGGAGTGCCACCGCGCTCCTGATCTTCGTAAGGAGCGCAAGCGTTGATGCCGAGCGCTATTAGACCTAACCCCCTACCCCTTCCCTTTAGGGAAGGGGAGCCGGAACAATCACGGTGCAAGCGGCGAGCCGACCACCCGCACTCTTTGTCACGATGCTGTTGCGAATTAGTCTCTCTGATTCCCCTTCCCTAAAGGGAAGGGGTTAGGGGTTAGGTCTCCGGCTGCCAAGGAGTTAGGAAGCCGTCGCTCACTGCTGGCTGCCGTCGATGTCCGCGTTCTTGCCCTCGCCACCTTCCACGCCGTCGGCGCCAAATGACTTCAACACGTAGTTATTGCCATCACTCTGATAAAAATACGGATTGCCCCACGGATCCTTCGGAACCGATTGGAGATAGCCGCCCGATTCGTAGTTGGCCGGAACTTTTCCGCTCGACGGCGCTGCGACCAATGATTGCAATCCTTGGTCGCTAGTCGGATAGGAACCACTGTCGAGGTAGTAGCGATCGAGTCCGGTTTTGATTTCCGCAATGTCGGCCTGAGCCTTGACCCGCTTCGCCTTGTCGGTGGCGCCGCGCAAGCTCTGCACCACGATGGTCGCGAGCAGTCCGAGGATCAGAATGACCACCATTATTTCGATCAGCGTAAAGCCGTCCTGACTTGATCGCCTCCGCTGCTGATTTGTTCTTCTTCGCTGCTGTTGTGTCATTGGCCTACTTCCTCCGTGGAAGCGATTTTTTATTGCATCAGCTGATTGAGCTGGAAGATTGGCATCAGCACCGCCATCATCATGAACACGATCATGCCGGCCATCACGAGCGTCATCACCGGTTCCAGCACCGTGGTCATTTGCGAGAGCGAATTGGCAACCTCATGCTCATAGGCGTCGGCGACGCGCTCCAGCATCTGCTCGAGCTCGCCCGAGCGCTCGCCCACCTTCACCATTTCGACCAGCAGCGGCGGGAACAGACCACTGAGTTTCAGGGTCTCGCCCATTCCGTGCCCCTCGCGAATACTGTCGCGGCTGGTCTGGACCGCATCGCGCAGCAGTCCGTTGGTTACCACACCTTTGACCGCGTCGAGCGCGGGCAGGAGTTGAACCCCGCTCGACAGCAGCGTTCCCAACGTTCTGGCGAAGCGCGCGCAGATGATGCGGATGAGGGTCTCGCCGATGTATGGAATCTTTAGCACCATCCGGTCGTAAAAGCGCCGTCCCTTAGTGGTCGACAGCCCGAACGCGAGGCCGGCCACGCTTCCGATGAACCCGATCAGAATCAGGTACCAGTACCCGATCAGTATGTCGGACAGCCCGATCAGCACCTGGGTCGCGAAGGGCAGGGCGGCATGGCTTTCTTTGAAGATGGTTGCGACTTGCGGAACCACATAGGTCACCAGGAAGCCCATGATCGCGAAGCCCACGCACATCATGATGATGGGATAAGTCAGAGCGCCGCGCACTTTCGCGACGAACTCCGATTGCCGCTCCGTATACTCCGCCAACCGATCAAGCACCGCTTCCAGTGCGGCGGCGGCCTCACCCGCGCGAATCATCCCGACGTAGAGATCCGAGAAGACCTCGCGATGAGCCGACAGCGCATCGGCGAGCGAGCTGCCTTCGCGCACTCGCTCGCGCACCTGCGACATCATCCTTTTGATGGGCGCTTTGGTGGATTGCTCGCTGAGAATTCCCAGCGCCTCGACCAACTGCACGCCAGCGCCGAGCAGCGCACTCAGTTGGCGCGTGAGGAGACCGAGATCGGGGCCGGACAATTTGGCGCGGCCCATCTTAGGCAGCCAATCGCGAATCGAGATCGCGCTACGAGCAGCAATCTCTTCGGAGATCTCGGTCGGGAAAACTCCCATCGAGCGCAGCTTGCCGCGCGCAGTGCGCGCACTATCGGCATCGACCACGCCGTTGACGGTGCGGCCCTGGGTGGAAAGTCCGCGATAAGCGAAAACCGGCATTACAAAAAATGAGCCGCGCGGCGATTAGAAGAGATCTTCCTGGGTGACGCGCAGCAATTCTTCGATGGTCGTTTCACCCGCCAGCACGCGCTCCGCACCATCCTGACGCAGCAGCTTCATGCCCTTGGCCTGGCACGTCCGTCTGATGGTAGCGCCGTCCGCGTTCTGCATGACCAGAGTGCGGATGTCGTCCTCCATGATCATGAGTTCCTGCACTGCGAGCCGGCCCCGGTACCCGGTGTTGCGGCAACTGCGGCATCCGGCGGCCTTGTAAATCTTGCCCGCGAAACCGGCCGCATTGATGCCGATGCGCTGCAGCTCGGTGGTGCTCGGAGTGAAGGGGGCGCGGCAGTCGGGACACAGGCGGCGAATCAGGCGCTGGGCCAGCACGGCCAGAATGGAAGACGACACCAGAAATGGCTCGATGCCCATTTCGACCAGGCGGGTCAGCGAACCGAACGAATCGTTGGTATGCAACGTCGAGAACACCAGATGGCCGGTGAGCGCGGCCTGAATCGCGATTTCTGCGGTCTCGGCGTCGCGAATTTCGCCGACCATGATGACATCGGGATCCTGGCGCAGTATCGAGCGCAGACCGCTGGCGAAGGTCAGCTCGATCTTCGGATTGACCTGCATCTGGCCGACGCCATGAAGCTGATATTCGATCGGGTCCTCGATCGTGATGATGTTTTTCTCGGGCGAATTAATCCGGGAAAGCGCCGCATACAGCGTGGTCGATTTGCCCGAACCGGTCGGCCCGGTCGCCAGGATGATGCCATGGCTCTGGCGAATCAGCCGGTCGAGCTTGCGCAGGTTCTCGCCCGAGAAGCCGAGCTTGTCGAGATCAAAATTGTCCACCGCCTGCGCGCGATCGAGCAGTCGCAGCACGATGCGCTCGCCATATGCGCATGGAATCGTCGACACGCGAATGTCGATATCGCGACCCGCGATGCGGACGCGAATCCTGCCATCCTGCGGCAGCCGCTTCTCTGCGATGTTGAGGCCGGACATGACTTTGATGCGCGAGGTGATCGCGGCCTGAATCCGCTTCGGCGGCGAAATGACGTCATACAGCATGCCGTCGACGCGGAACCTCACCACCAGTTCGTTCTCGAAACATTCGACGTGGATATCACTCGCGCGATCCTTAACCGCTTGCGAGAGCACACCGTTGACCAGCTTGATGATCGGGGCCGCATCGTCAGACTCGAGCAGGTCGCGCGTCTCATGCGCGATCTCTTGGGCGACCGCATCGAGGCCTTGGTCCTCGAGGTCGATCATCAAATCCTGAGCCGTGGTGGTCGCCGCCTGATCGTAGGCGCGATTGATCGCATCATCGATGACCGCGCCGGGCACGACCACCGGGACAATCGGCATTCCGAACATGACGTGGAGATCGTCGAGCGGCTCGTAATTGGAGGGGTCGGCGATCGCAACCGTCACCGCACCCTGATGCACGCCGAGCGGGAGCAGCCGGTTCTTCTTGGCATAATTGATGGGCACGCGGCTGACGAGGCTGCTGTCGAGGATGTGCTCGTCGATATGTGCCTCGAAGGGGATGCGGTATTCCTGCGCAAGGGCGCGGGCGAGGCGCTGCGGTTCCAGCGCACCCATTTCGACCAGCACATCGGTCAGCTCCTGGCCGGGCTTCTTGCGTTGACGCGCGCGGTCCAGATCCTGTTGTGAAATCCAGGACTTGTCCAGCAGAATCGCTTCGAAGCTCTTACGCGCTGTAGCCATCAATCAGACCGACCGAGGATGTCTGGTTCCCTCTGAGGATTACAAATTCCTCAATAAATCAGCAATGTAAAGGAGTTTCCGGGTTCGCCCGAGCTCTCGTCCAACATTGCCCCGCCCATTAGACCTGATGCTCGCTCAGAGATACAAGTATCCGCCGAATACGGTTCTGAGACTAGTAAATTAAAGACGCGAGAGTGAGGCGAAAGTTGCGTTACTAAAGGTGTCGTCCTCCATTATTCCCTACTGTGCCGGGAGAGGTCCGCATCGCGGTTCGCAGACCTAACCCCTAGCCCCTAGCCCCTTCCCCTTTTGGGAAGGGGGACAGAGAGAGGAGTCTGCAAGAGCCGTCTCCTAATAATGAACGCTGCCGCTCTGCGGCGCCCCGCCGATCCCGGCGCTGAACCCCGCGCCCTCCTTCTTCGGCATCGTATGGCTCGCCTCGTTCCACGACACCAGCTTGCCGTCGTCGAACTTGAGGTCGAGGAACGATCCTTGGTCGCCCTCTTTAGCCGAGGTATAGAGGACCGCCGCGGTCACATCGCTGCTGTTGGCGTGCTTGGCATAGCTCCAGACCTCGGTCTTCTGGTCGACGTAGTTGCGGATGTCCGGTTCGCCCCACATCTGGTGGACCTCGGGACTGGTCATGCCGGGCTTGAGGGTTTTTTCCATCTTGTCGGCCCGATAGGTGGATGCTGCTTGATAAAACAATCCACATCCGCCCGCAAATATGAGCATCAGTAGGGGCGCCACTCCGGCAAATTTTCGCATCGCAGCGATTGTCGATGGCGCCGACGCATCTGTCAATTGAAAGCGAGAGATCGTGACGTGAGGGACATGTCGATGGTATAGATTCGCGAAGCGACGGAGACTTTCGATGGCAAGCAAGCTGAAGCTGGTGAAAGGGGGAGCGCAGAAGGGCGCGCTCGTTTACGGGATGCGCATCTTTGATGATGGCACCGTCAACGGCGTCGAAGATGCGCGCGTGACTTTGAATGACGGCTCCTCGGGCCGGGTCACGATGCATCTCATCGAGGGGACGCGCGCGCAGATTCGCCGCCAGTTGATGCAAAGTATCGACGCTTTTTTTGAACTGCTCGAGGAAGAATAACCGGAGGCCAGAAAACTTTTCGAGAGAGCCGCCAAGCGGGCGAAGCCGCGCCTAGCCGCCGCGAAGCCGATTCGGGCTGTCTGAGGGCCGAATCGAAATTTAAAAAAGACGCGGCGCGCAGCGGAGTCGAGGAAAATAGAAAGTCAAAAACCCTTTCGAGAGAGACGCGAAGCGGGCGAAGCCGCGCCGTAGGCGCTTCCGAGGCGGAGCGCAGCGGAGTCGAGGAAAGACTAAAAGGAGAGCGAAGCATGGAATTTGAATTCGTCAAATACGACAAGCGCGATCACATCGCCTACATCACCTTCAACCGGCCCGAGCGCCTCAACGCGCTGCATCCCGCCTGCCACGTCGAGATGACCAAGGTGTGGGATGATTTCATCGCCGACAAGGCCGCATGGGTTGCCATCGTGACCGGCGCCGGCGACAAGGCCTTCTCGGCCGGCAATGATCTTCGCTACACGGCAGAGCATCGCGGACAGCCGGTTTCCGATGTGCTGAAGGAAGCGCGCGGCGGCTTTGCTGGCATCACCTCACGCTACGACATCTACAAACCGATCATCGCGGCGGTCAACGGATTCGCGCTCGGCGGCGGCTTCGAGATCGCGCTCGCATGCGACATCATCATCGCAGCCGACCACGCGCGCTTCGGACTGCCCGAGCCTCGCGTCGGCCTGATGGCGGGTGCGGGCGGCGTGCATCGCCTGCCGCGTCAAATCCCGCTCAAGATCGCGATGGGCATGATGCTGACCGCCAAGCACATCACCGCGCAGGAAGCCGCCAAGTGGGGTATAGTCAACGAGGTGGTAGCGCTGAAGGATCTCATCCCGACGGCCGAGCGATGGGCGCGCGAGATCATGGAATGTTCACCGATTTCGATTCAGGCTTCCAAGCAGGCCGCGATGGACGGGCTGGGACTCTCGATGGCGGATGCGAACGCGAAACGTTTTGACCTAAGCGAGAAGCTATGGCATTCGAAGGACGCGATCGAAGGTCCCTTGGCATTTTCGCAGAAGCGCAAGCCCAATTGGACCGGAGAATAATTTCGAGGAGAATTATTTCGATTGGATAGCTTCCAGGCGGCAGGCAACCTCATCAGCGCGCTGCTCATGATGGGCTTAAGCGCAGGGTGGCCGCCTGCTGCCGCCGGATCATTCTGGGTGATAGTAGGATTGTGGGGGCTCGTCTCGATTCTCTTCGATGACGAAGTACAGCGCGGGATTCCGGGCATCGAAGAGATCAACGCCTATCGCGAGCGGGCGGAGGCGAAGTACCAGAAGGAGCATCAGGGGTAGCCGCCCGCGTCCTCTCCTCCGAGCGGATTCTCCGGCCGCAGCGCACTTTTCCTGAGGTCCCTTCTCTCGCTACGCGAGAGAAGGTGGCTGGCACGTTGGTCGCTCTTGGATTCGCGACCAGCGTGCCAGACGGATGAGAGCCGTGCGCGCATCGCGCGCGCGGTGGTGGAGCGCCACGCACTCCCAGTCAATTGACGGTATCGATCACTATCTGATCCGAAGAAACCTGCTGTTTGCTGCTGTCATATGCCCGCAGCGATATCGTGTGCTTCCTATTGCGTAGCTTGCTGGTGTCAATCGAAAAGCTGGTCCTTGGCGAAGACGCGAAGTAAGTGCCGTCGATGTAAAGATTGAACCATTGCACATTTGCTTGCGGTACCGTCGTGCGCACGGTGATCGTCGCGGAAGCTCCGGTCCCGCTTAGTGGCGATAGGATCTTGGGGTAGCCCTGCAGCGGAGGATTGACGACGTGGGCCACAATGAAATCTTTACCCACCACCTTGCCGTTTCGGTTGAAGCCGACGGTGGAGAATGTGTGCAAGCCGTTGCGGAGTCCCGAGGTACTAATGCAGGGATTCGACGACGAGTTCTGGTATTTTCCGTCTAGATAGTTACGAATCCGTTCTCCTGGGTAGGCGGGCAGGAGACTTAGGGGCAGGCAGTCACCTGAAAATGGTTCACCTGAAAGCGGACTCGAGATCCCAATCTGATGATTGACGACATTGATGATGATCGAGTCGCTGCCGAGGTTGGTCCGTTGCGGCGCGCCTGCGAGGCCAATCGCAAGAAGAGTATGCGGTCCGTCGGAGAGAGTGGCGGTGTCCAGATCAATAAACGGCGGGGAGAAGGCCAGATTCTTTCTGTCGAGGTAGACGTTCACCGACTTCACGCTGGAATCGGTCCATACGTCTACGATTGCGCTACCCAACCACCAGAGCCCAGAGGTAGGCGCCCATATGTGGACAGCGGAACCCGCTGACTGATCGAAAAGCTCTGCGCTGGCTAGCTGGGTGCAGCATCCCGATACATTAGGAACACCGCCGTTATCGCCACCCGCAACCAGAACCTCGCTGTTAGGAAGCAGCGTCGCCGAATGAAAGGCGCGCGCCTGCAGCGTAGTTACGCTTCCTATGTGCGGGGGAGTGGTGCTCGAAGGATCGTAAATCGCGGCGAGATTGTCGGTTCCGCCGCCACCATCTTCGGTCCCTGCGCCGCCCGCGATCAGGACGCGACCGTCGGACAGCGTCGTTGCAGTCCCACCAAAGTCCGGGCCGTATGGGTTTGGGTCGAAGGTGAATTGCCCGGTGGACGAGTCGTATATTTCGGCCCCTGGCACACCCACATCGGGACCGCCCGGAGGAGTTGGTGCGTGGCCGCCCACAACAAGAACATCGCCGGCCTGCGCAGCAGAGCCACCGATTAGGGCGGCTACATGGCTACCGCGCGCTTGCGTCATGCTACCGGTCAGGGCAAACGTACCCGTCGAAGGATCGTATAGCTCTGCGCTGGACAAAGTGGCGTAGTTACTCCCTGATCCACCTGCGATGAGGACCTCACCGTTATTTAACAGCGTGGTGGAGAACGCTCTCCGGGCCACTTGCGGTGATCCGGTTGGTGCGAGAGCGCCGCTCGATGGGTCATAGAGCTCGGCGGAGCTACCGTCGGTCAGTAGCACTTTTCCTGTTTTCAAAAGAATCGCCCAGATGAACGGGTTACTGAAATTGGGACTGCCGGTCGCCGAAAAACTCGCCGACGAAGGATCATAGAGATCGGCGCTCTTATCGTCAGCGACCAATACTTTGCCGCTGGGCAAAGTGACCGCGACGGGAAACGCTCGCGCTACGGTCATGCCACCGGTGGCTGCGAAAGTACCGGTCGACGGATTATAGAGCTCGGCGCTCGACAGCGGCGCGAAGTTGCAACAGTCCTCCTGGCTGATGACAGCCTGACCGCCCGCTATCAATACCCATCCATTCGGAAGCAAGGCGGCCGCGTGACTTTCGCGCGGCGTGATCATACTGCCGGTGGCGATGAAGCCGCCTTCGGTCTGCCCTGCCGTCGCAGCTTGCCGACCAAAGGAAGTGACGAAGAAGACCAGCAAAAGGAGCGCGCGAACGCGAACGGCGAAATTCGGATAGTTCAATCACAGCCCCCATTGGTCCACTTCGGTTGGCGAAGCATAGACTCCGAGTGGACTGCCTATTCACTATCATGATCGCAGCTAACCAGAACAGACACCGACGTCGGCGCCACCACCGCCGCGCGCGATGCGCGCGCGGCTCTCATCCGGTCGGCACAGTTGTCGCAAAACATAAAAGCGACAACTGTGCCGCACACCTTTTCTCGCTTAGCGAGAGAAGGAACCCTCCTCCCTCTGCCCATTTTGCCTACGCCGGCCACAACCAGGCCGCGCCGCGGACGCCACTCGAATCGCCATGCATCGCGCGCACGATGGGAGTTTCGACGCCATCGGAAAAGACATAGCGCTGGAGGAGCGCGGGAACGCGTTGGTATAGCCGCTCGATATTCGATAGCCCGCCGCCCAGCACGATGGTGTCGGGATCGACGATGTTGATGACGTGCGCGAGGCCTCGTGCGAGCCGATCCTCGTAGGTCTCCATCACTGCGATGGCGTCCTTGTCGCCTGCGTCTGCCGCCGAGGAGATCTCATTCGCGCTCGCATTTCTGCCGGTGCGAATGCGAAACTCGCGCGCCAGCCCCGGCCCCGAGAGAAATGTTTCGATACATCCGGTTTTGCCGCAGTAACATGGCGGGCCTGGCAACTCCTCGGCGCGCGGCCATGGCAATGGATTGTGGCCCCATTCGCCAGCGATACGATTGCGGCCCGATATGACGCGTCGGTCGATGACGATTCCGCCGCCGACTCCGGTCCCGATGATCACGCCGAACACCACCGATGCGTTGCGCGCGGCGCCATCGACGGCTTCCGAGAGAGCGAAGCAGTTCGCGTCGTTCTCGATGCGCACCGCGCGGCCGAGTATCGATGCCAGATCGCGGTCGAGTGGCCGTCCATTGAGCACGATGCTGTTGGAATTCCTGAGGAGTCCGGTGCGCGGCGAAATCGCGCCCGGGGTGCCGATACCGACCGAGCCGCGCTGGCCGAATTTTTCCTCCATCGATGAGACCAGGCCCGCGATCGCTTTCAGGGTGCCGTCGTAATCTCCCGCCGGAGTCGGAATGCGGCGGCGCAAAAGCTCGCTTCCGTCGTCGCCCAACGCGATCGCCTCAATCTTGGTACCGCCCAGATCGATGCCTATGCGCATGTTTCCGCCACTCGCCACTCGATGACAGTTCATTTACGATACCCCCATAGATGTCTGAAGCAGAACTTCATTCACCGTCAGGATCGGGCGCCGAACGCGCCGCCACCACCAATGCCACGGTGCTGATCGCGGATGACGATCCGGCCATCCGCCTCGTCCTGCGTCATCGCCTCGAGGCCGACGGATGCCTCGTCGAGGAAGCCGCCGAAAGCCAGGGGGCGCTCGAGGCGCTTCGCACCGGCCGTTTCGACGTCGCGCTAGTCGACATCATCATGCCGGGGATGGGCGGCCTCGAAGTGCTCTCCACCGCGAAGGCCGAAAGCATCCGCACGCTCATCATCGTCATTACCGCGGCGAGTACGATGAACAACGCGGTTGAGGCGATGAAGCGCGGCGCGCACGACTACCTCACCAAGCCATTCGCGAATCTCGATCTGGTCGCGGCCGCGGTGCGGCGCGGGGTCGAGATATCCAATCAGGCGGCCAAGGCGGCGGAGCTCGACAACTTCAAGGAAAGCGTCGCGCCCAAGCTGGCGGGTGGCGAGATTATCGGTCGGAGCCCGGCGATGCAGGAGGTCTACAAGCTAGTCGGGCGGCTGGTGACGAATGACGCTGCGGTGCTGATTTATGGCGAGAGCGGCACCGGCAAGGACTTGGTCGCGCGGACGATACATTTCAAATCGGCGCGATCGGCGGCGCCCTTCGTCGCAGTGAACTGCTCCGCGATTCCGCATGGGCTGTTGGAAAGCGAGCTTTTTGGGCATGAGCGAGGATCGTTCACCGGTGCGACGGAGCGGCGCGCGGGAAAATTCGAGACCGCGGAAAACGGCACGCTCTTCCTCGATGAGATCGGCGACCTGCCGCTCGAGCTGCAACCGAAGTTGCTGCGCGCGTTGCAGGAGCGCGAGTTCAACCGCGTCGGCGGGACCGAGACGCTCAAGCTGCGCGCCCGCGTCATCGCGGCGACCAACCAGGACCTCGAAGCAGCGGTGCGCGCGAAGCGCTTTCGCGAGGACCTCTACTTCCGCCTGCG
>Ga0182024_10000329_pt1 | contig 120237 bp, 105 predicted proteins | sample P32metaG_FD_120480 | JGI IMG/M metagenome (GOLD analysis project Ga0182024, IMG submission 120480) | Permafrost microbial communities from Stordalen Mire, Sweden - P3-2 metaG (Illumina Assembly) | ecosystem: Environmental > Terrestrial > Soil > Wetlands > Permafrost | place: Sweden: Stordalen... | reverse complement strand
TCATCAAAATCACCCTTTTAGATGTCACCCTTTAGGGTGATGCCCGCATTACGCTATCTCTAGAATGAGTGTCGGTTGTCCGCACGTTGACGTCTATTTATGACGAAACGAAATACGGCCCCGACTTTGGCTTCATCAATTAGCCAATAGCGGAGACCCATCCGCTAGCATTCGTAAGTATATTCTATCAGCCTCTGCCTAACGGAAAAAATAACTCTGTTGTTTTTTCGTGGCACTTACTTGGCGAAGAACGTCTCCGTACGCGCTTTGAATCTCAACGTCCTTAACCTTGGTCGAACTCCAGGAACCAAAAGCGGCCCATAGACGCCAGCCCTTAAAACAGGGCGCTCGATGTTCCTTGGAAAGATATTTACCTAGGTAGCTTGCCTTTCCTTCGTCTCGAAATAGGAACGCTCGCGCTTTCCCGTGGGATGCCAGACGTTGAGCACCCACTTGGCGTTAGGTCTGGCACCACACTTATAGGGCCGGACCGAGACACTGAACTTTGCCATGATTCACTGAGACCGGAACTCGGGTCTTTTGCTTGTGCAGGACGAAGAAGGCCACCGCATCAGCAATACTCGCGCCGTACGGTTGTAGGGCCTCCTGGGCGTCCAAGGCCTGTGATTTGACCCGCAAGGGCAGTTCGAGCGCACGAACGCCTATGTTCTGGATTTCGACCCGCTTTGCCTGCGCCTCGGCTTCCGCAGCCTGCTTGGTCGGAAAGTAGCGCCGCTCGCGCTTTCCGTTGGGATGCGCGACATCAACGACCCATTTCGCCTTTGGGCGACTTGCTGTTTTATTTCCCCGTACCGTTATGCGATAGCTCGCCATAAATTTCACCTTTGGAGGTGAAATCCGGTTTTGGCAACGGTTGCCAAATTTACCGCGTGCAAGGCCTCTTTAGGGCTCCCACACGCTCCTTATCGTAACGTCCGCCAAGACGCCTAAGTTGGTCTGTTTTAAGAGGTAAACCCTTTGGAAAAAGGGTGAGCCGCTTAACGGATTTGAACCGTTGACCCGCTCATTACGAATGAGCTGCTCTACCACTGAGCTAAAGCGGCGTTACTTTCTACCTATCAACAGCTTCAGCAGGATTGGTTGAAGCGATTAATGCACTCTTGTATAGTGATAATGTATAGGATACCTTAAGACCACATGAGCGCGCCAGTAAAATTCGCTCGGGTGGCAGAGGGGCTATATCGCTTCTCACGTAAAGGGAAGGCATTTGGGCCATACTACGCTTATTTTTGGAGGGGCGACAAGCAGATCAAGCAGAAGCTTGATGCTGTGGATCTGGAACAGGCCAGGCGCGAGCTTAGCGCCCTGCGCGGCGAGAAGGACCGCCTCGACCCTTCCTTGCGGAAAATGACGCTGGCTGATCTCCTCGACCGCTACCTGACGACGGTCGAGCATTTGGTGAAGCATTCCACTAACACGCGAAAGTCTTTTGTGAAGCGCATCAAAGCCGACTGGCCCGAAGGAAAAGATCAACTGGTCCGGGACGTGAAGCCGAGCACGGTGAAGCAGTTCATCGCCGGTCAAAGCAAACGGGTAGGGAAGGTTACCTTGAACGCATACCGACGTGTGTTGCGGGATGCCTTTAAACTAGCGGTCGGCGACAAGGTGATCACGGTGTCCCCAGCTGCGGATCTGAAGGGCCAGCGACCGGATACGCCCATCAGGACTACGCCCACCATTGCTGAGTTCAAATCGATCGTCGCCCACATTCGTGCCCAGAAATATAGCGATACGGCCCACGCTGCGGCTGATTTCGTTGAGTTCATGGGCCTGGCCGGCTTGGGAAACGCCGAAGCCGCTGCCTTAATCTGGAAGGACGTGGACTTCAAAAATAACCGCATTACGACTTTTCGGCACAAGACGACGACTGGCTTTGTGATTCCGCTCTATCCTCAGCTTCGGCCTCTCCTTGAACGTCTCTACGCCGCCCGTGAAGATGAGGGGGGAGTATTCCGGCTCAAGAGCGCCAAGAAGGCCATCGCCTCGGCCTGCAGCGTTTTAAAATTATCCGCCTATACTCATCGTAGCTTTCGACGGCTTTTCATCACGACCGCGGTTGAAAGGGGTATCGACTTCAAGACCATTGCCGGCTGGCAGGGGCATCGTGATGGTGGCGCCCTGGTTGCTAAGACCTACAGCCATCTTCGAAGCGAACATTCGGACGCGCAGGCATTGAAAATGGTGGTTTTGAATGGCCAAGCCTAAGTCGAAAATTAAGGAACTGACGGAGAAGGGGGAACTCGAATTTGCCGTGGCATTCAATTGGTGGTGGAGATGGGATGCGCCTTTGGAGGGATGCGAATGATGGCGAATTTCGATAAGCTGAAGCCCGAAGACCAAAAAATGGCTCTCTTCGTCTCCACCGGACACCGCCAATGGCATGATTCCAAATTGAAAAGCGTGGACCAACTGCCCGAAATCGACGCGGATTTTATCGTCCTTACCTGGGATGATGATGATGAAACTAAGGAAATTGTCCTTCGTCATGGTCGAGAGATCGTTTTTCGCCAGAGAACGGTTTGGGAATACTTCCGTTACTTTGTTACCGCATGCCGAATCTTGAAGATGAAATACGGCTATCATCTTTTTGACGTCATACCGGAGCCGGTGATCGAGGTACGCATATGTGGGGATAGCATGAGTGCTTCAGATTATGTAGCTGAGATGCGGCGTCTAATTCGAATTGACTGCTGGCCGCGCCGAAAAGATTTGAGCGTTCAGGAGACTGAAAAGAGAGATGGGTGGAAGACGTATCCAAAGCAATTCGATGAGTGACTTGGCTCCCACATCGATAGCCGCAGTCGACACCGTTCAAACGGCGACTTGGTGGGCGCGAACTTGGTGCAATCGAGCTTAGGGAGCGCACGATGACCGTTATTTAAGCTGTGGAGGCTTGGTCGCATAACTACGAGGAGATCGACGATGTTACGCGGAGGCTGGGCAGGGCGAGTCGGAACCGCCTGCCCCTGGATACTCGAATTTTGGCATCATATAGTAGTCTTCCTTTTTACTTATTTGGTCTGCTTTGGTGATCGGCGAGGTCACAGGTTCTTTACCTAAACGCGCGGGTGAACGTCAAAAATAAGGGATAATCAAAGAACATGGTACACATGCTCTATCTCGCCACGATGGTTGTTCCTTCCATTATCATTCTCTGCGCGGCTTGCATTCATCGGGCCCGCCGTGGTCGTCCTCGCCGCCGCTATTGATGACAGTGACGGGAACGTGACCTGAATGTTTCTTGGCTGTCGACGCCGTCGTTTATACAGGCGGCGTGTTTACGAAAGAGAATTTCTGACCGTCGGAGCCCTCGCCAATATTCTGGTCATTCACGAGAAGGTGATTCGCCTGATCGGTTCAGCGCATCTACCCGCGGGTGCACTGGGCACGTTCGTGCTGCTTCAGGGCAGCGGCCCGGAGAGCCTGCGCTGGAGCGACGCTGCCTTGCGTTCGTTCCTTGAAGGGACCGTGCGGTCGAAATTTGGCGTTCATGTGACTGGAAGCAATATCCGGAAAACTATCAACGGGACTGCGCCGACCATAGGCGACTTGTCGATTGCTATTTCAGCTGCAATCCAGCGCCAGCAGCGCCCGAGAAAGTCGGTTCAGTCTGATGCCATTCTCAGTTAGTTTTTTTAGGTCTAAAATCTTTCAGATTTCCATATAGAAAAAATTAGCGGTTTACGGGAAACGAACTCGTTTGTCGCGTAATTGTCATCTTGGCCGCCGCATCGACGCGCGATGTGAGTCGTCACTCAAATGTAACCACTAACGTCTTGAGGACGCATTTTAGCTCATCAATGCTGCGTGCCCATTCGCATGCGGAGCCATGATTTGCACAGGATTTTCATTTTTAGGAGAGCGAGACTGATTATGGTCGCGTTCCTTCTCTCCTCCCTCGTGCCAAATGCAGGTGGAGATACCGTATCGACGGCAAATGGGTCCACTACGACCGCTCCGGAGGAGCAGACTCATCATTTCTATATATCTCAATATCGGGTCGCGGGAGGGGAGAATTTGATTCCACGTCTCGCCATCGAAAGCGCCGTGTATCCGTTTTTAGGGCCGTACCGCACCGCTGCGGACGTGGAGTCGGCGCGCGCCGCCCTCGAGAAGACGTATCACGACGCCGGTTTCCAGACCGTCATCGTGCAGATTCCCCAGCAGCAGGGGCAACGGGGGATCATTATCCTGCAGGTCGTGCCGCAATCGGTGGGACGGCTGCGGGTCCACGGCTCGCGTTATTTTTCGATCGACCAGATCAAAGCCCAGGCCCCCTCGTTGACCGAGGGAACCGTGCCGAATTTCACGCAGGTTGCGCATGACCTGGTTGGACTGAACCAAAATCCCGATCGAGAGGTGACGCCCGTGCCCAAGATGGGCGAGGTACCGGGCACAGTGGATTTCGATCTCAACGTCAAGGACACCCCTCCGCTGCACGGCAGCTTGGAACTCAATAACCGTTACAGCGCCTCCACCACGCCCCTGCGTCTCAACGGCTCGATCAGTTATGACAATTTATGGCAGCTGGGCCATACGATCGGCGCAAGCTTCCAGCTTTCGCCGGAGGAGATCAATCAGGTGCAGGTCTTTTCCGGGTTCTATCAGGCGCGCGTGCCTGGCTTGGACTGGCTCAGCCTTGAGGTGGAGGGAACGGAGCAGAACAGCAACGTCTCGACCCTAGGCGGCATCGGCGTGGCGGGACGCGGACAGGTGTTCGGGTTGCGCGCAATCTTCGATCTGCCGCAGGAGACCGGCTTTTTTCAGTCGCTCAGTCTCGGCGTCGATTACAAGCACTTCGACCAGAATCTGAATATTGGTGGCTCCATCTCGGATACGCCGGTGACTTACGATCCGTTCAGCGCGGCCTACAGTGGCATCTGGTCCGGCAAGGGTTACGAGACCGACGCCGACTTAGGGATGAATATCGATTTCCGCGGTCTCGGCAGCGGGGAAACGGAGTTCGACCAAGACCGGCATGACGCCGACGCATCGTTCGCCTATCTGCGCGGCGATCTTTCCCACACGCGGGATCTGCCGGAGGACTTCCAAGGCTACGCGAAGGTGCAGGGCCAGCTGGCGGACAAGCCGCTGGTGAACAGCGAGCAATTCAGCGGCGGCGGTATCGGTACGGTGCGCGGCTACCTCGAATCCGAGGACCTCGGCGACAACGGCGTGCTGGGTTCACTCGAATTGCGGACGCCGTCGCTCACGGAGCTGCTGGGCAAGACGGTCGATGAATGGAGGTTCTATGTATTCGGGGAGGGCGGCGTACTGATGATTTACGACCCACTGCCCGAGCAGAAGAATGTCTTCTCACTGGCCAGCACGGGCGTGGGCACGCGCTTCAAGCTCGCGAAGCACTACAACGGATCGCTCGACCTCGGCATACCGCTTTTGCCCGGAACCCAGACCCAACGCTATAGCCCGCTCCTGACGTTCCGCGTCTGGGCCGACTTCTAATCCACCATGAAACTACGCCATCGCCCTTTCCATGTTTTCCCCTTGATTGCGTTCGGCGCGGCGTGTCTCGCCGTGCTGCCGGCCCGCGCGTGGTGGAACCCGGATTACACGCTGCGCAAGAAGATCACCATCGACGCCACGGCGGCGGGGGGCGGAATCCAAGACCCCATCGGCACGATGCCGGTGCTTATTCGCCTTTCGGGAGAATTCAACTTCAGCGCGGCCAAGGACGACGGCAGCGATCTGCGATTGATTGCCGGTGATGACAAGACGCCCCTGGCTTTTCATATCGAGAAATTTGATTCGCTTCTCGGCGAGGCGTTCATCTGGGTGAAAGTTCCCGACGTCAAGCCGGGAGCGGTCACGACGTTCTGGCTCTATTACGGAGATAACCAACCCGACAAGGCAGCGCCCGGCGCGGCCGATGCGAAGGGCACCTACGATGGCGACACGGCGCTTATCTATCATTTCGCCGAGGCAGGTAAAGCCCCGCACGATTACTCCGGCAACAACAACGACGCGGACAACGGCGCGCTGGCGACCGACGGCTCCTACATCGGGCCGGGAGCGCGTTTTGACGGTAAGACCCCGGTGACGATCAAGCCCTCGGATTCACTCAACTGGAATGACGGCGCGGCGCTGACCTGGTCGGCGTGGGTCAAGGTCATCACGCCGCAGGCGAACGCGGAGCTTTTCAGCCGACGTGATGGCGGGAAGGACTTTGTCGTCGGCGTGGACAACCTCACGCCATTCATCGACATCAACGGCCAGCACGTAGCGGCCAGCGGCGCGTTGACGGTTGGCACCTGGAAGCATCTCGCGGTGGTGGGCGACAGCGCGAAGGAAACGCTTTACGTCAACGGGGTCGCACTGGCGACCGCGAGTTCGCCGATGCCGGGGCTGGCCACATCGATCACGCTCGGGACGGATACGGGTGGAACCGGTGCGGCCTTTGTTGGCGAAATGGATGAGCTGGAGATTTCCAAGACGGCGCGGCCGGTCGGCTTCATCAAGCTGGCGGCGCTGGAGCAGGGCGGTGACACCGCGGCCAAGGTTCTCGCCGTCGGTCAGGACGAGCAGCCGGCCGCGGGATGGCTGAGCGGCGCCCTGGGACTCTTCGGCGTCATCCTCAAGTCGGTCACGATCGACGGTTGGGTGATCATCGGCTTTCTCGCCATTTTGGGCTGCGTGAGCTGGTACGTGATGATCACGAAATATTTTTATCTCAACGCCGTGGAGAAGGGGAACAAGGAGTTCCTCAAGCAATGGCGCGAGGTTTCGTCCGATCTCACGGCACTTGATCACAGTGACGCGGACAACATGAAGAGCCTGGGTGGTCGCATCGGCGGGAAGCTGGCGCGGTTGATGCGCATGTCGCCGCTTTTTCACGTTTACCACATCGGCTCCGATGAAATCCGGCATCGCATTTCCGATCCGCGTTATGGCCGCGTGCTTTCCGCGCAGTCGATCCAGGCCATCCGAGCCGCGCTGGACGGCGGTTATGTCCGGCAGGGCCAGGCGATCAACGGCGGCCTGGTTTTCCTCACCATCTCCATCGCGGGTGGTCCGTTCATCGGGCTGCTTGGCACCGTCGCGGGCGTCATGATCACGTTCGCGTCGATCGCGGCGACGGGCGAGGTGAACATCAACGCGATCGCGCCGGGCATCTCGGCGGCGCTGGTGGCGACGTTGGCCGGTCTGGTAGTCGCGATCCCGGCGCTGCTCGGGTACAACTACCTGACCTCGCGCATCCGCAACGTCACGGCGGACCTGCAAATCTTCATCGACGAGTTCGTCACCAAGATGGCCGAGTTTTACCGGCCCGGTGCCGAGCCCGCGACCGAACTGGAAGTGAGTCACTAGCCATGTCGATGCGCGCCGATTCTGAGGGCAAGGCTTATGACGACATCAACGTCACGCCGATGGTCGACCTGTACCTCGTGCTGTTGCTCATCTTCATCATCATGACGACGGTGGGCGTGCAGGGCCTCAAGGTGCACCTGCCGAAATCGAGCGCCGCACCCAGCATCGCGGACAAGAAGCACAAGCCGCAGGCGATCACCGTCACGCACGACGGCCAGATCCTGCTCAGTACCGTGCCGGTCACGATGGCCGAACTGCAGAGCAAGCTCGAGGCGGCGCACGACGCCGATCCCGACGTCCCGGTCATCGTCCGCGGCGATAGCGCGGCGCAGTACCAGGGGATCATCGATGTCATCAATCTCTGCGCCAAGCTCGGCATCACCCAAGTCGGGCTCGCGACCAAGGCCAACGATAAACAGTGATGAACGCGCCGGATTACGAGGACGAGCCAGGATTTTTCCAGCGCTACGGCGTGGTGATCGGCCTCGGCGTGGCCGTGCTCCTGATCGGCGGCGTACTCGCCTACTTCCTCACGGCCAAAAAAACGAACTCGGCCCCCAGGCAGCAGATCGTGGAGATCAAGCTGATGCCGCCGCCGATTCCACCGCCCCCTCCGCCTCCGCCACCACCCCCTCCGCCCGTGCCGCCGCCGGAAAAAGTCATCGAGCAGCCGCCGGTCAAACCCGATGAGCCGAAGCCCGACAACAAGCCCAAGCTGGCCAAGCCCGACATGCCGCCCGGCCCCGCCGGCCCCAAGGGCGCCGGCTCTGGGGATGCCTTTGGTCTTCCCGGTGGCGGCGGTGGCAATGGAATTGGTGGCGGGGGCGGCGGAAGCCGCTTCGGTTATTTTGCGGCGCAGGTCCAAAGCGCCGTCCATTCCGCCCTGGCGCTCAATCCGCAGACGCGGACGGCGTTGGTGCATGGACTCAAAGTCCGCATCTGGGCGGACAGCACCGGGCATATCACGCGCGCCACGCTGGCGGGCTCGACCGGCGATCTGGCGGTCGATGCGGCCATCCGCGACCAAGTTCTCAACGGCCTGCAGTTGCCCGAACCACCCCCGAGCGACATGCCGATGCCGATCATCATGCGAATCAACGAAGCACGACCGAACTAGTATGCCGCGCCCTCTTCTTTTCTTTTTTGTTCTCGGCACCTTCGGTCTTTGTGCCCGATGGTCCTCCGGGGCAGATATTCCCGCGACGGTTGATCAAACGGAGCCCGCACGATCCTCAACCGATGGCGGATTGCTCGCGCTGACACCGGCGGCGACTGCGGGATCGGCAGCGAGTGCGATACCCGACCCGAGTGACGCGAGAACAATGGCGGACGCCGCCGATGCCGTGCCGCCGGTTTCCAATGCCGACTTGGGCTCGGCCTCGACATTTGCGAGCACGGCTGGGCCTGCCAGTTCCGGACCAAGCCTGGCCTCACGGGATGGCCTTCTCACTGTTCCGAGTGACGCGGGCGATCCATCGCCAGTGGAGACTGCGACCGATTCGCATTTGCCGCCCGCCCCAGCGAATGCGACCTCGCCGCCCGTTTCCGCGTTGCAGGCTAATACGGACACGGCCACACCTTCGACCAACATGACGCTCAATCTCATCCATCTCATGGTGAAGCGCGGCCTTATCACGAAGGATGACGCGGATGGCCTGATCAAACAGGCGGAACAGGAAACGGCGGCGGCACAGGCACAGCAATCGACCAACGCCGCACTGCCCGAAGCCAATGCGCCGGACGATACCGTTGGAGTCACCTACGTGCCGGACGTGGTAAAGAACCAGATTCGCGAGGAAGTGACCGCCGACGTGATGAAGCAGCAGCGGGAGGATGAACTGGCCGCGGCGAATCCGGTCCCGAGCACCGCGCCGCGTTTCCGCGTCAGCGGCGATCTGCGGCTGCGCTACGAAGGCGACATGTATCCCTCGGACAACGCGCAGGGTGTTTTCACGAACTTCAATGCGATCAATACGGGGAGCGGTTTCGATGTCAATTCGGCGGCGCCGGCTTTGCCCGAGTATAACGTGAGCCAGGACCGCAATCGGTTCCGGTTGCGCGCACGTTTTGGAACCGACATCGACCTGCACGATAATTTTACCGTTGGGCTGCGCATCGGCACCGGGCAGGATGACTCCCCGACCACGGAAAACCAGACGCTGGACGTGGCCAACAACGGGCAGGGCGGCAACTTCAGCAAGTATTCAATCTGGCTGGACCGCGCGTTCCTCCGTTACGAACTGGGCGGCACGCCGGACAAGGATTTGACGTTCACCGCCGGACGGTTCGAGGATCCGTTCTTTCACACCAGCATGATTTTCGCGGACGATTTGGGCTTCGATGGATTGGCCGTCCAGGGCCGTTACAAGATTGCCAATGGCCTGACGCCGTTCGCCACGCTTGGCGCGTTTCCGGTCTTCAACACTGACCTCAATTTCTCATCCAACCAGACGGAGAAGTTTTCCAGCGAGGATAAGTACCTGATCGCGGCCCAGGTCGGCACGGTCTGGACGATCAACAAGGACTTCAGCGCGAAGGGAGCGGTGGCGTATTATTATTACGAGAACATCGCCGGTAAAGTTTCGGACCCGATGCTGGCCTCGAGCAACGAGGCGGGTAATACCGACGACAGCCGGCCTTCCTTCGCCCAGAACGGCAATACCTACATCGCGCTCCGTGATTATGTCGATCCGGCTCCGGGCACGACGCCGGAAATCGAGTACTACGGCCTGGCCACGCCGTTCCACGTTCTGGCGCTGACGGGCCAGCTTGATTATAGCCACTTCGATCCGTTCCACATCTCGATCCAAGGCGAGTTCATCGACAATCTTGCCTTCAATCGCAGCGACATCATCAATAACGGTCCGGCGTTTGATTCCGGTCCGCAGAACAACACCAACGGCTCAGATCCCAATTCATTCGCGGGTGGCAATATCGGCGCCATCGTGCGGTTGAACTTCGGCAAGGTGGCGCTGGAGAAATTCGGCGACTGGAACGTCGGCTTCAGCTACCGCTACGTGGAATCGGATTCCACCATCGACGGTTTCACGGATGCGGACTTCGGCGGCAACCTCGTCGGCACCAACCTGCAGGGTTACACCATCGGCGGAAACCTGGGCCTTTCGCCCCATGTCTGGACCGGCCTGCGCTTCATGAGCGCCGACGCCATTGCGGGCCCGACTTATCACAACGATCTCGTTCAGTTCGACATCAACGCCCAATTCTAATGAGCTACCTTCGATCCCCCATCATCCTACTAGTGCTCGCGCTCGCCTGTCTTGGGAAGGCCATGGCCGACGATCAACCTTCGCCCACCGAGACCCGTTTGCGCGATGCCTTGCGCAACACGATGCTGCAGGAGCGCGACGAGCAGAACCAGATCATCACGCTCCAGGCGGCGCAGGCCCAGAGCGCCAAGGACAACGCCGATCTCAAGGCCCAAGTGGACAAGCTCACCACGCAGCTCGCCGCAATCATCAAGCAGAGCGCGGATGACCGTGCCGCGGCGGCGGCGACCATCGCGGGCCAGAAAACCCAGATCGCCGACCTCAACACTCAGTTGCAAAAATTCAGCGACGCGCTGACGGCATGGAAAACGGACGATGTGGCGAAGACCACGCTGGCGGCGAATAAGGAGGCCGCGCGCGCGCAGCTTGCGGGCGAGGTCATCACCCTGCAACGGCTCGTCGCCGACCGGGAGGGAAAAAATCTCGAGCTCTTCAAGACAGGAAACGAAGTCCTTACCCGCTACGAGCAGTTCGGCCTGGGAGATGCGCTGGCCGCCAAGGAGCCGTTCGTCGGACTCACGCGCGTGAAGCTGGAGGAACTGGTACAGGACTATCGCGACAAGCTGCTTGATCACGTCGTCACGACGCCGGGCGTGCTTTCACCGCCCGCTCCAGTATCGACAGCTTCGGCCGCGAAACCCTGATCGGACGTTTCGTGACGGTTGCGCTGTTACGGGAACGTCACCGAAAGGTCACCTCCGGCAGCTAAAAATTTTGCGATGTTGTGCGAGCGATTGTCCGTGCGATCGCTTCTCCGTTTTGCTCCTCCCCATGAACCCTTTCCGTGCTGTTCCGCGTGTGTTGACGGGCGGTATTCTCGCGCTGCTCGGGGCGCTCGGAACAGTTGCGCACGCCAATGTCAGCCTGCGGGCCGGCAACATGGCCGGGGGAAATGGGACGGGATCCTCGAGCGCGGCGGCCACGTCACAGACCGCCTCAGCCGCGACCGCCTCCGCATCGCAGGCCCAACAAACGGCCGCCGTGGCCGCGAATGCGCAGGCCGCGCTGACGCATTCGTTGCAGGCCCTCCAGTCGCTGCAAAAAGCGCAGGGCGCGGCGCGTCAGGCGGCAATCGCCGGCCTGAATAATCTGGGTGCCGACCCGAACCATCCGGGCCAGCAGTTGCCCAACGTTTCCGACGGTCTCGGTGCGGGGGCGCTCATGCCGACCGGCGGCCTGACGACGACTCCCAATTCCGCAATCCAAGTCGTTCAGCTCGGGAATAACAATACGGTGACGCTCAGTCAGGGCGGAACCGTCGTTCTGCCGACCGGCACGTCCGGAAGCGATCAAGTCGCGATCACAGGCGCCGGTTCCGTTTCCGGCGGAACGGTCACTGCGAACGCGGGCAGTGTCACCACGAGCAGCGGCGGGACGCTGGCCACGACCACGGGCGGCACGGTCACCGTTTCGGGCGCGGGCTCCACGCTGACTTATTCCTCAGCGACCTCGATCAGTTCGACGGCGGCGGGGACGATCACGTTGCCCAACGGCGGCGGAACGGTTGCGCTCGCGGCCAATCAAACGGCGATCATCCCGGCCGGCGGAACGTTGACCTTTTCCGGTTCCGGTGCGGCGACGGTCAGCCTTGTCGGCCCGGGAACGGTCACGTTGACGGGCGCTGGCACTCTCGCGCTGACAAACGTTGGCACGGCGGCCGCGGGGGGGACTATCACCACACGGAGTGGAACCACATCGTTCACCAGCGGCGCGACCACATCGGTCGCGGCGGGCAGCTCCATCGACTTGACGGGCAGTGGGACGCTGGATTTCACCAGCTCCAGCGGCGATGACATTCCGATTCTGTTACCGAGCACGAACAATGCGGTTTCCAACCCCGCAGCGAATTTCACGACGACCGGCACGCTGCTTTCGACCACCGGGTACCAGGTTCCAACATCGTGGACGAATATCGGCGCGCTTTCACAGACAGCCAACGCTTCTACGGGCCAGATCACCGATACGATCACGCAGGAAGCGCAGCAGGCCGTGCTCTACTGGAGCAGCTTCAACATTGGCAAGAACACGACGCTCGATTTCGACCAAAGCGCGGGCGGCGCGAACGTGGGACAGTGGGTGGCGATCAACGAAATCCAGGACCCGTCATTGAGCCCATCGCAGATTCTCGGTTCCATCGAGGCGCCGGGCCAGGTCTATGTCATCAACCAGAACGGCATTATTTTCGGTGGCTCCTCGCAGGTGAACACGCACGGATTGGTCGCCTCGTCGCTGGCGCTTAATCCCGACTACATCACCAATGGCCTGCTCAACGACAGCCAGAACAATTTCGAGTTTCAGTTTTCGGCACTGGCCGCTTCGACGGCAGCGGTGGTGGGCGTACACGGCAAGGCAGGCACACCGGCCAGCTTATCTCCGTTGTGGACCGCTCCCAGCGGCGCCTCGAGCCAGACCGTTATCGCAGTCCCAACCGGCGATGTCACGGTTCAGGCGGGTGCCCAGCTGACCAGCCCGTCAGACGGTAACGGTGATGGCGGTAGGATTGCCTTGATTGCTCCGAACGTCGTGAATGACGGGACCATTTCCACGCCGGACGGCCAGACTATTCTCGCGGCGGGATTGCAGGTCGGTTTTGCAGCGCATGACGCGGATGATCCCACTGATCGTGGACTTGACGTTTATGTAGGTCAGGCGAGCACGTCGGCCGCCGCGTTGCCGACGGGAACGTTCGTCTTCAACGGTCTTCCGGGCGGCTTCGAAGGGGCGTCGGGCCTGCCAATCGATGATGAATTGACGCTCTCCGGTTCAGGCCAGGTGGGCACTTATACCCCGCCGGGCGGTCAGGCAACCCCCATCATGGGTGGCACGGCGACGACAATTCCGGTGGGAAGCAGTGTTACGCTGACGGGAGGCACCCAGACGTTCGCGGCGGTCAATGCCGGAACGGTGACCAATGCGGCCCAAGTGACCGATGCATCAGGTAATATCGTGACGCCAGGGGGTGATATCGAGGCGTTGGAGGCCGACGTGACCATGGCCGGTGCAACGGTAAACCAGTTTGGTCTGATTAACGCCTCGACTTCAGTCACCCTCAACGGACGCATCGATCTGCTGGCCGATTACGACGCGAAGGCAATCCTGGCCAATGGCTCGACCTCGTTTTCGCCTTTGCAGACCGGGACCGTCGAATTTGGCGCGAACAGCGTGACGCAAATTCTTCCGGAGCTTTCCAGCAGCGAAACGACCTTCGGCTCCCAGTTGGCCCTCTCCTCGCTCGTCAATGTTCAGGGCTTGACGTTGGAAATGGATCCAGGCTCGCTCCTGTACGCCCCCTCGGCGAGCGCGGCCGATGCGAGTCCAGCCCTCGACTTCGTGGGGGCGACTCTAAGCTCCGGGATCACTTTCAATGCCGGTACCTGGTTCCAAACCTCGGCGACCTCCTCGTCCACCTTCTCCAACAGCACCGGGAATATTATTCTCGGGGCCGGATCCACGATTGACGTTTCTGGTTCTGAGAATGTTGCCGCGTCCGTTGCCGATAACATCATTGCCGTGCAGTTGCGAGGTCCCGAGTTGGCTGATTCGCCCCTGCAACAAAATGGCGCGTTGCGTGGCCAGACCGTCTATGTGGACATTCGCGACACGGGCGTTTACGACGGGACGGCGTGGATCGGCACTCCCCTTGGAGACATTTCGGGGTATGTGAACGATATCAGTCATACCGTGGGCGAGTTGACCACGAACGGCGGAACGGTCGCCCTCAATGCCGGTGGCTCGATTACCGATTCGGCGGGTGCCACCATCAACGTCTCGGGAGGTTGGATCAATTACGCTGGTGCTGACGTCCAGACGACCCAAGTGATCACCAACGGGAACGTCATCGACATTTCCCAAGCAACCCCAAACCTGGTTTATGAGGGAATTTACACGGGTTACACCAGTTCCTCGGCTAAATACGGAATCAGTCAAACCTACGCGAATTCGCTCGCCAATGGGCCTGTGTACGAAGCCGGTTACGTGCAGGGCGGCGATGGTGGAAAGATAACGATAATCGCACCGTCGGTTACGCTGGCGGGTACTGTGGCAGGCAATACCGTGATCGGGCCTTACCAAGTGACGCCGCTCGCGCAGATCGAATCCACTTACGCCGGGACGAGTTTCCTTCCTGTCACGGAGCAGGTTTCCGCGATTCCCAGTGCAAGTTCGCTGACCCTCGATTTCTTCCAGCGCACCGCCAATGGCGCCGCGAACGTCTATGCGGCAACGTCATCGAACATCACGTTCCAAACCGACGCAGAGCTTGCTGGAGAGCAGGCGACTCCGGGCAATCTCCTGCTCTCGCAGGACATCGTTAACGAGGACGGTTTTGGCAATCTCACGATCGATACGACCGCGAGTGGGTCGATTTCCATACCCGAGGGCGTGTCTCTCGTTGCTCCTCTAGGCGGAGATATTTCACTTTCCGCCGCGAACATCTCCATTGATGGATCGATCTCGGCGCCGGGAGGGGGAAGCCTGACGTTCGAGGTCTTGAATATTTCGCCCCAGAACTCTCCGCAATTCAGCACACCTTCTCCTTATCCCGATCGTGGCGTCTTTACTTTGGGATCGACGGCCTCACTCAGTTCCACGGGCTTGGTGGTGGACGAAAATTCGAACACTGATTCACCGATCGCCATCAGCGGCGGTGCCATTTCCATTTCGGGTTTGGATGTGGACCTTTTGCCAGGAAGCACGATTGATGTTTCGGGAGGAATGAGCCTGAGTTCAGCAGCAAAGGAGACATTCGGCAGCGCGGGTTCAATTTCGATCTTGGGAGGCGCCGACCCTGCTTTAAGTTCGTTGGTAACCGGCGGTCAATTGGTCCTCGGGTCCACTCTTACCGGCTACTCCGGCCTGGCTGGCGGCGGAGGGTCGTTGACCATTCAATCCCCACTCGTGCAGATAGGCGGTTCGACCCTGTTGAACGGCGACGGTTCCACGGCTCCGTTGGTTTCCGGGGAAGCAGGTGTCGTGGATAACGGGACGACGCTATGGCTGGACCGCGCGGGAAGTTCGGCCGATTTCTTTGGCGAGGGAGGATTCGCCAATTTCACGATCAAGGGGCTTGGCCGTGTTCAAACGAACGGCGCGGGGGTTGACCAGTTCGATGCCTCAGGCAATCCCGTGATCCTGCCCGCGGTCCTGGTTGCGTCCGGCACCACGCTCGATCCGGTGGTGCAGGGTTTTATTGCCTCGTTTAGCAACGGAGCGCCCGTCCTGACTCCGCTGACCACGGCGCAGGAGAACGAGCTTCTCCCTTCGCAGCGCAGTGCCCTCAACCTCGTCCTTGACGCGGAAGGAGTGGTCAGCGGCTTGTCGGATGACTTCCCGCCCGAAGCGGCGAATGGCTCGAATCAAAACACCACTGGCGGAGGGTTGCTCGTTCGCGGGGACTTGGTGTTCGAGGCGGGCGCGTCGATCGTCACCGACCCACAGGTCACGGCCAGCCACGGCGTTTCGCTGCTCGCTCCCAATGGAATGGTGGCGGTGCTTGGGTTGATCAACGCGCCGGGAGGTACCATTACCATTCAAGGTGGAAGCACGCAGAGTCTCTCGAGTAACCAGCTTCTTTTCTATAACAGCGCGCCCGACGCACCCTTTCCGACCGTTGATCTCGGGCCCGATAGTCTGCTCTCCGTCGCGGGTGAGGCCGAACTGACTTATAACGGCGAGGGGTTTTTAACCGGCTCCGTTCTCCCGGGCGGTAACATTGTGCTCAAGGGCAACATCGTGGCCGAATCAGGCGCGACGCTGAATGTCTCCGGAGCGAGCGCCGTCCTGCAGGAAACGCCGGCCTCGCTCGGCTCGGTTTCCAATTCTATCCTGTCGACCGTCCCGATCGCCACAACGGTTGATAGCAACGGTGGCTCGATCGCGCTGGATGCGTCGCAACTCCTGTATGACGACGCCACCATGCTGGGAAATGCCGGAGGATCCAGCGCCGTTGGCGGTAGTCTTTCTGTTTCGTCCGGTTTTGCCGACACGGTGAATCCAAACATGACTCAGCCGCTGCCGATCGACGTCGACTTGATCATTTCGCAGAACGGGCTTAACGGAGGATTTTCGCTTCCGGCCGGAGCAGGCAGCGGCCTGGCGCTGCTTGATGGTCAAACCTTGCCAACATCGGCGGCCGATGTGGGATCATCCGTGAATTCCGCGGTGGGTGGCGAGCCGGTCTACAGTTACTTCTCTGCGAATTCCAACCTTTTCCTGGCTGCCAATCCGAGTGCGGGCGTGGGAAACAACAACGGACGCGCGGGAGGATTCGTCTCGCTTAGCCTGTCAGGAACTCTCGATTTTGTGGGGCCGGTCAGTATCACCACGTCGTCCAGCCTCAGTGTGGCAAAGAGCTCCGGCTCAGGCAGCTCCGGCGAGACCGGCGGTGTCATTTATGCGGACGCCCCGGTGGTATTGACTGCCCCCTACGTGGCCTTGAACGCCTACGAGACCTCCTACCTTCCGGATCTAACGGGCAATTATCCCGGGGCCACTTCAGGTCTCGGTAGCCTCACGGTTAATGCGGCTGTGCTTGCCGACGTCGGGAACATTTCCTTGCAGGATATCGGAGAGCTTTCTTTCAATGCCGATTCAGGTGCGGTGGGCGATATCCGGGGTTCAGGAACGCTGCAGGTGGCGGGCGATATCGCCATGAACGCGGGCCAAATTTATCCTCCGACGGAATCAACTTTCACCATTGAGGCTGATGACGTGCATATAACGGCGCCTACCGGGCAACCGTTACCGGAGCTTCCACTTTCTGGTGCAGGCACGCTCAATATCGAAGCCGCGACAATTGAGCAGGATGGCGTGCTGCGCGCCCCTTTGGGCCAGATTAATATCGGAACGAGCGCGACCCAGAGCATCACTCTCGGAGCAGGAAGCATTACCTCGGTCTCCGCGGTCGATCCGCTCACGGGAGTCGGTCTCACGATTCCCTATGGCATCGTGGATTCGAATGGTAACTGGTTTGACCCCGATGGTAACAACATCACGCTGACTGGGCCGCCCGCAGCAGCGATTCACATCACCGGTCAGGAAGTCAACGATCTGAGTGGCTCCACCATTGATCTTACTGGCGGTGGTAATCTCTTGGCGTACCAGTTCACCGCGGGCACCGGTGGAAACAAAGACATCCTCGCTTCGACCGGTACGAATCCCTCTTCCACCAGTTTCGCCATCCTGCCCGGGTATTCCCAGGCATACGCGCCTACGGATCCCTATAACTTTACCAGCAACAATCTCACAACCAACGGAGTCGTGGACGCGGGCTATACCAACGCAAACCTGGCCGTCGGCGAGCAGGTTCACCTGGACGGCAGTACCGGACTTCCTGCTGGAACCTACACACTTCTCCCCGCCCGTTACGCGCTCCTGCCCGGGGCATTTCTCGTGCAGGCGGCCGGAGGTGCTCCTGCAGGCACATCAATCGTTCAGCCGGACGGCTCCGCTATTGTGGCAGGCTATTTGACCAGTGGTCTTAATCCCACCTCGTCGCCTGTGTACACGGGATTCCTGGTCGGCTCAGAGTCCTACGTCCTCAGTCAGGCACCTTACACAATCGAGTTGGCCAACACCTTCTTTCCGGCCAGTGCGGCGGCCAATAATCTAAGCGCGTCCCGTCTTCCGCTTGATGCCGGCCAGCTCGTGCTTGATGCCACCCGAAGCATGACGGTGGAAGGCATGCTCCTGTCGCAACCCGCCGCGGGCGGGCTCGGGGGGGAGGTTGATATCGCCAGCCCGGAAGACATCTACATCACCGGGCCGAACGCCACAGGTATCCCATCCAGCGGAGCTCTGGTTCTCGACTCGGCGCAGCTTACCAATTTCGACGCGGCCGACCTTCTCATCGGTGGATACCGCACCACGACTGACACCGGGACCACGGTCACCGTCACGACGGACAATCTCGTCGTTGATAACGCCGGGTCGTCCGCCGTACTCGATGGCGTGACGACCGAAGGGCTGGCGGCTTCCGATGTCACCCTGGTTTCAAACGACAGCCTCACGCTGGCTGACGGCGCGGTGATCGAGCAACTCGGCCCGGCGACAACGGGAGCTCCCACGCTGACGCTCCAGGGGAACGGCACGCTATTACGCGTCAGCAGCGATCCCACGGCTGCCGTGGATCGGCAAAATGTTACGGGAGGCGATACGACCTCGATCCTCACGATTGGGGCCGGCGTGCAGATCGTCCGCGCGGGCGGTGGCGTGGTCGGCTCGCTGGTGCTCGATTCGACCGACACGGTTCTGATCAATCCTTCCACTACCGCTCCCCCCGTCCTGGAAGGCCAGAATCTCACGCTGGACAGCGGATTTATCAATCTTGAACTCGGAACTCCGGCCACTGCTCCAACGAGCGGATTGATCATCACGGAGCCGCAGTTGCAGTCGCTTCTGGCTTCGACCCAGGCATTGTCACTATTGAGCTATTCGTCCATTGCGCTTTACGGAAGCGGCGACATTGGCACCGAGACGACGAGCAGCACGGGTCAACCTGTCTACCAGGACGCGAGCCTGGCCCTCCACGCGGACGACATCTATTACGCCGACAGCATCGATTCGAACGGCATCACCATCAATGCGCAGAATGTGAGCCTGGACAATCTGGCGGGAGGCGCCCTCCTACCATCCCTCACCAATGGCGGACGGGCAGCCCTGACCATCAATGCGCAAACGATCTCCCTCGGCGCCAATGCCCTGCGTCTGGATCAGTTCAACACCGTCACCCTGAACGCGAGTAGCGCGATTCTTCTCACCGGCTTGGGCACGCAGTCGGCAGGAAGTGATAACGCCCCCACTCCCGCCAGTTTGACAGCAGGGGCCGACCTGATCCTCAACACGCCCTTGATTACGGCTGCCGCGTCGGCTGACGAGCCCGTGACAGCCACGACGACCGCCATGATCGATGAGGAAATCGAGGCTGGCGGCACGCTGACGATACAAGCCCCGACGGGCGATTCGATGCCCGCGACTCAACCGCAGAGTCTGGGTTCAAGTTTGTCACTGGTAGCGTCCACCATCATCCAAAACAGCGGCAGCATTGTGCTTCACAGCGGTTCGTTGAACATGGAGGCCAACGGTCTGAATGGCTCATCCGGTGAAGGAAACATCACCATTGATGGGAGCTTGGATGTCAGCGGCACGGCCTCGACCATTTTCAGCCTGACCAACTATACCAACGGCGGGAATGTCTCCCTCGATTCCGCGAACGGAACGGTCGCGATCGGCGCGAGTGGAGAGGTGAATGTTGGCGCGGTGTCGGGAGTAGGGAGCCTCGACAGCCAAGTCGGCGAGGGGGGATCTGTCGCGATTACCGCCGCAGGGAGTTATCTGCCAGGCCGCATCGAGGGTGAAGGCAGCGTGGTCACGGAGGCTTCGAGTGATATCCTAGCCGAGGGAAGCGGGGGCACTCTCTCGCTCGACGTCGCTTATCTCTCGGCGGGAACCCCCGGCCAAGGCACGCTCTCCACCATCGAAACCGGATTGTCGGGCTTTAGCGAACAGACAATTCGAGACCGGGACGACGCCACGGTTGCGATCGATACCACGGTTACGGCCCGGAACTTCGTCCTCTCCTCCGATCAGGGATCGATTGTTGTTTCGGGTGGCGTGAACGCGTCCGATCTCAGTGCCGGAGGTACGGGGGGCACGATCGACTTGGAAGCGGCCCAGAGCATTACGCTCCTTCCGGGTTCGATGCTTTCCGTTGCTGCCAATCAGTTGGATGACGCAGGCGAAGGAGGAAGCATCACCTTGGCGGCTGGATCCTACGAAGGGAATTCCGTCGCTACCTCATCGGCGGCAATTAATGTCATGAATGGTGCCCAGATCCAGCTGGGGGTTTCCGGTGCTGACGGAGGAACGTTACTTCTCCGCGCACCTCAGGTCAGCGGAGGTGCATACGTCGCGGGCACTTCCTACCAAGAGGTGCCGACGGGTGATTTCACGAGCTCCAATGGGGGCACTCCGGATGATGTCGCCATCGCGTCCATTTCCAATTCCACCATACAGAATGCGGGGAACATTACCGTGGAGGGCTTCTACGTGCAGGACGCCAAGACCTCGACTGCCCTGATCGATAATGCGGAAGCTGCGGCCGAAAACAACGCGACCACCTTCATGTCCAATGCTGGAGATATCCAGACACGCATCTTTGGATCCAACGTTTCCAACGTGAATATCGAGCCGGGCGAGGAAATCGACAACAGCACCGGGTCTCTCGAACTGGCGGCGACGTGGAATTTTTCCACGCTCCGCTACGGTGCCCTTTCCGAACCGGGAGTCCTGACCATCCGTGCGGCAGGGAACTTGAATATCGATTTTGGTGCGAGCCTCAACGACGGCTTCGATGGTTCACAAGGGGTGAATAATGAAAACCTGCTGCTGGCTATCGGCAGCAGGTCGTGGTCCTACAATCTTGTTGCCGGCGCCGATTTCACCGCGGCTGAGGCGAGCGCCGTCCAGACGTCGGAGCAACTGCAGGCCGAAGGCACGGCGGGATCGTTCCAGCTGGGCTATCAGGATGTTCCCAATCCTCTTTTCCTCTCTGATTTCGTGCAAAATAATCTAAGCGTTTTCTTCCAGACCATCCGGACCGGCACGGGCGACATCTCCATCAATGCTGGTGGCGACGTTCTTCTGCTCAACGACCTCGCCACGATTTACACGGCGGGGTCGCAAGTCGACGGCACTCTCGATGGCACTTTCATGCCGCCATCGGGCACCGATGCCAACTCGCTGCCATTGCCTGCGATGTACAGTTCAGGTGGCGGCAATGTGGCTATTGCCGCTCAGGGCAACATTGAGCGTGAGGTTTACAGTGGCGATGGAAGCACGCTGGTAGCGGACTCCTCCGCCGAGTTGCCGACGAATTGGCTCGATCGCGAGGGTGCTGTAAGCAACGGCCAAATCGTCACGCCGACCACCTGGTGGGTCGACTTTAGCAATTTCTTTGAAGGAGTCGGCGCGCTGGGCGGAGGAAACGTTACGCTCGACGCTGGAAACAGTATCGTGAACGTCGATGCAGCCATTCCAACGAATGCCCGGTTAATCAACGGTCAACTGACCGAACTCGGCGGTGGTGATCTAACCTTGAGCGCGGGGACAAATATTGATGGAGGCGTCTATTACGTGGAACGTGGTCAGGGAACGTTGGCAGCGGGTAATAACATTCAGACCAACGCGACCCGGGCGGCCGTTTCGCTGGGAGAGGCGTCTACCCCGATCGATTGGCTGCCCACGACCTTGTTTCTCGGCCAAGGCGGATTCCAAGTTTCGGCGGCTGGCAATCTGCTGCTGGGTCCCGTGGCCAATCCCTTCCTGCTTCCGCAGAGCTATAATAATATTGCTTCCCGGCAGGACACCACCTCGGAGATCTCGTATTTCTCCACGTACGCGGCGACCGACGCGGTCAATGCCGATTCGCTCAGCGGCACAGTGACCATTCAGGATTATGCGGACGGGGGCGAAGGATCGCTTTACGCCTGGTACACCAACATACTCGATGCGTCTGTTACGGGGGCCACGCCAGGCAGCGAAGTGTCGGCCACGGAGCCATGGCTCCTGCTGGCGGAAGCCACCAACCCTCAGCATGTCATCTCCGACTTTGGTCCGGCAGGCGTACTGCCCCTCGGCTCCCCGGATGATAGCTTTGAGGGGGTGACCGCCTTGCTTCCGCCCACCTTGCGGGTGGATGCCTATTCCGGCGACATCGACCTGATCGGAACGTTGACCCTTACCCCTTCCGCCAGCGGCACGGTTGATCTCGTGGCGGGTGGTTCCATCAATGCATTTCAGGTCAATAGCGTGCAGACGGCCGGCATTGTTTCGTCGTTTGGGGGATCAGGGCTGATCGATCTCTCTGATGCGAATCCTGCCGCGCTGCCTGGAATTGACGATCCGCTGTCCTTGGGCACCGAGCTCTCAACTCTTGATCCTCTCTTCACGGCGACTGGTGCCACGAATGGACTCACTCTCCAGCAGCGGCAGCTACTTCATGCCGACATCGATAACGCATCCCTCCATGCCTCCGATCCGAATCCCGATCCCGTTTATATCTATGCGGGTTCGGGCGATATATCGGGACTCAATCTCTTCTCGGCGAAGGATGCGCAGGTGATCGCGGGACAGGACATCACCGATATCGGCCTTTATATTCAGAATAACTCAGCGGATGACATCAGCGTCGTCTCGGCTGGAAGGGACATCATCGCGTACGACGCGGCCTCACCTTTGCGAGAAGAAGCGGGGACGAACCTCATCGGTTATTCCCTGGTCGAGGAACCCTTGGGGGATGGTGCAGGCGCACCCAATTCGGGAGACATTCAGATCAGCGGTCCGGGCGCCTTGGAAGTTCTCGCCGGTCGCAATATCACGCTCGGCAACGACGTGGGGCAGAATCCAAATGATTCAAATCCGGGCGACGGCCTCTTCACCGGGCTTACCAGTGTGGGCGACGAGGTCAATCCGGCGCTGCCCTTTGGAGGCGCTACGTTGGTCGCCGCCGCCGGACTGGGCGATTCCGACAGTGCCGCGGGCCTGTCGGACAGCTCGCTTACTTTCTCCACCTTCATCTCAGAATTCCTTGATCCCTCGGGTATCTCCACTGGTCCCTACCTGACGGAGATTGCCTCCGATCTGGATCTCGACGATCCGACATCGTCCCAAGCTTGGAACGCGTTCGAGGTACTTCCCTCGAGCCAACAGGATGCCGTCGCGCTGGATGCGTTTTACGTGGTGCTGCGGGATGCCGGGCGTAATCACAACAATCCCAACGATCCCGGCTTCGGTAATTATGATGCGGGTTACGCGGCGATCAGCGCACTCTTTCCCGCGAGCAACAGCTTCCAAGGCAACATCGACATCACATCGCGCGAGATCAAGACCACGAACGATAGCTCAATCGACCTCCTTGTTCCCGGCGGCCAAGTCACCGTGGGTATTGATCAACCCGGCACCCAGGCCGTGGACCAGGGCATTCTCACGGTTGACGGGGGAAACATCTCGATCATGGCGAGTGGTAACGTGAACGTCGGAACGTCGCGAATTTTCACGCTGCACGGCGGCAATATCATTATCTGGTCCACGAACGGGAATATCGCGGCGGGTGCTTCCTCCAAGACGGTTGTCTCCGCGCCACCGACTCTCGTTCGCGTCGATCCAACCAGCGGCGATGTGACGACCGACCTCGCGGGGCTCGCCACCGGTGGCGGTATCGGCGTTCTTGCTCCTGAGGCAGGCATACCGGCTGGCGACATCGATTTGATCGCCCCGTCCGGTATTGTGGACGCGGGTGATGCCGGCATCCGGGCTACCGGGAATCTGAATATCGCGGCCGTCCAGGTGTTAAACGCTTCCAATATCTCCGTCGGCGGGAAATCCGTCGGCGTGTCGAGCGCACCCTCCCTCAATGTCGGCGCGCTGGCGGCCGCCTCTTCTGTAGCCGGTTCTACGCAGCAGGCGGCAAGCAATACGACACCCAATCACCCACGGGACAATTCCAGCCAGGAGGAGACTCCTTCAACGATTAGCGTGGAAGTGCTGGGTTACGGCGGCGGCGACGAAGGTTAGAGAAAGACGCAGCCATTTCTCCGCAGGAGTTCCACCGAACGCTTGCCCGGGTGACCTCAGTTTTCCTTCACGAATGCATTGCTGCTACGTGAACGTAACCCTGCTCTCGTTTGAAAGTCATGAGGGTCGTTGAACTTAAGATCGTTGGCAGAAATGAATTGATCAGACCTGAAGACTCTTCACTCAAACGTTGCGGAGAACCTTACTCGTTTGTCACTCCGTTCATTCAGATTCCGTACATCCAAAGAGCCACCGCTTGAAGGATAACAAACCACCCCAAATCAACCCCCCTTAGTCTTCACCCAATGAAATCACTCAAAGCATTCACTCTGAGCCTCGCCACGGCCGCCATTGCCATGGCATCGGCTCAGGCCGCTCCGACCGTCATCCACATTGTCGGTTCCACGGCGTTCCGGACGGGTACGTCCATCGCGATCATTGATACGCTCGCTGGCACCACCGCTGCTGGTGGCGCTGGCAGTGGCAGCGTCTTCGCCGCCTCGGACGGGAGCTCCCTCGCTGGCGCCAGCCGTCAGGTTTTCGCCAACGGCACGATTGGCACGAACGGCACGGCCACGGTTATCATCGAAACCAGCTGGACGGGTTCGCTCGCCGGCGTCGTCGACCTGACTGCGCAGTCTTCCGCGGCGACCTTCCTCGATGCGGTCAACAACGCGACGGTGCAGGCTTCTGTCAACGGCGGACAGCTCAACACGAGCACCGATCTCTATACGAGCGAAACTCCCGCGGGCGGTGTCGCGCTGGCTGACGCTAACAACACCACCACGGCAACCGAAATTGATCTGGCCATGTCGGACAGCGTTAAGTCGACGATCGCCAAAGAACTGGCCACCGGAACCCTCTCGGCTCCGATCGGCTCGTTCACGACGATTAGCGCCTTGGCCACGGCCGCAGGTAGCTCGGTCATCACGGATGCCGGTACCAGCAACTTTGCCGGTGGCGAAGGTGATGTCGCGATTGCGCCGTTTGTGTGGCTCGTGGGCCATGCTCCCACTGGATCGACTACTACCAACTACACGGCTCCGTCCAACATCAATCAGCAGATCGCACGTCAGTTGTTCACCGTTGGTTCTGTGCCTCAAGCCGATTTCACCGGTGGAAACGGCACGACTGACCTGGCCAACTACTTCTATCTAGTGGGCCGCAACGAGGATTCGGGTACCCGCATCGGTTCCCTGTCGGAATCCCAGTTTGGCGTGACGGCTAACACGATCCAGTATCAGGTTGGCGATGACAGCACGACCGCCAATCCTACGCTGACATTCCCGGCGAACAGCGCGCTCAACACCGAACCCAACATCAGCTGGAGCCCTGCGGGTCATTCCGGCTATTCCTCTGGTGGCAACGTTGCCTCGGCTCTGGAGATCACCCCGGCGGCGACCGTTACGTTCACTAGCGGCAAGGCGTCCAAGAACTCGGCGTTCTCGGCGTTCATCGGTTATACCGGGTTGACGGACTCTGCCTCGGCAGTTGGGGGCGGCGCCACGGTGCTGTCTTACAATGGCGTGGCGTACTCTCCTGCGGCGGTGCAGGACGGTTCCTATACCTTCTGGGTTTACGAGCACGCCTACCGGGTGACCAATGCGAGCGGTACGATCCTGACCACGGTCAACAACATTGCGGATAACATCTTCGAAAACGATGCGGATGCTATCTACAGCGCCACCTCGGGCGTTAGCCACGCTGAGAACATCAACACGGGCGTCTATACGTCTGGTTCCGCTGGCTTGTTCGACGATGGTTTCTTGAATGTCACCCGTTCCACGACTGAAGGCGGCCCCGTCAACCATAAATAAGCAGACAGAGGGGCAGTGCGAGTATCTCGCACTGCCTCCCACTCAATCCCCACCAAATACTGATAAATCACGATGAAAACGAATAAACTTACCTCCGTAGCCATGGCCTTCGCGGTTCTCGGACTCACCTCCGTCGTTGCAAACGCGGCAACTGTCACTCCGGGTTCAGAGGATCTGATCCTGGGCTTTCAGGCGCCTGCGGGTGATACCGGCTCCGCCACGAACCTTGAAGTCGATCTGGGTGCCGCCTCCAATTTCACGTCTTCGACGGCGACAGAAGTCCTGTCCCAGCTGAACGTGAATGACTTGGTTGCCACCTACGGGTCAAATTGGACGAGCGATGTGACTTGGTCGGTTGCTGGTATCACGTCAGTGGCGGGCGACGCGAACAATCCGTCGTTTGACCTGACCTCGACGACGAGCATCAAGGAGAATAACGCCAGCGGATTACAGGGCGCTTACGGTGCTATCGAAAATCTGGCTGGCGGCTCGTCCGCTGCGGGTAGCCTCAAAGGGCAGACGTCGACCGCCAACAGCGCGTTTGCTGCCACCATTGGAACCAGCTCGACTCCCGCCAGCGGTCTCAGCGAGAGCTATACCTCGGAGGAGGCGGGCAATGGTTATACCTATGCTGGTAATGCGGAAGCTACAGGCGCCAGCACCGACGAGCTTTACTCGCTCTTCCCTTCCAGTGAAGTTGGGACGGGTCGCGGCGCGAGCTTTCCCGCGGCGACGGACCTCGGCACGTTTAGCCTCTCCACGAGCGGCGTGTTGAGCTTCACGGGTGCCGACCCCATCGCTGCTCCTGAACCTTCCACCTACGCCATGATGGCGGGTGCAATGGGACTTCTCTTCCTGGCGATGCGCCGGCGTCGGTTGAACGTCTAGTTAAACCGGTTATCGGTCTAGGAGGAGTGCGCAGGGGTTCGCCCTTGCGCACTCTTTCCGTTCCTGGAGTCCAGTATGAAAATTCTTTACGCCACAGCCATGATCGGGGTCGTCTTGGCCTTTGGCACGATGGCCGCGCGTGCCGATGCTGGTTCGCCCAATCCCACGGATTCGGGAACTGCTTCGGCGCCCGATTCCGCTTTTTCCCTTGAGCCCGCCCCGACGGGAGCTCCCACCGCGCCGTCTTCGCCCCCGGAGAATGGCTTGGAGCGCATCAACACGCTGATCAAGCTCGAGCCGTCCAACACCACCGCGTACATCATTCGCGGCAATATTTATAGCGAACGGAAAATGTGGACGGAGGCGCAGAGTGATTATCAAAAGGCGCTCTCGCTTAATCCCCACAACTCGGCTGCCAAGGTCAATTTGGCCGAGCTCCAATTTCGCCAAAAACAATACGACCAGGCCCGGGCCACTTTCCTCACGATTGAAGGCGACCCGAACTTGGGCGACCTCGCGGCTTATATGGTTTTTCTCAGTGATCTATATGCCGCCCACGAGGCCGCTGCCAGCCAGGAACTCGCGGTCTTCAATACGGCCGGTGAAAACGCCTCCTATTATTTTGGCAACATCGCATGGGATATCTTTCATCAAAATGCAAGCGGTGCTCGCGACTATCTTCAATCGGCCCAAACCATTTACGCTCCGACCAAGATTAGGCTCTACGAATCCAACCTGCTTGAATCGGGCTACCTGCCGCTGAAGGACTAGTTTCCTGGCGCACCTATCTTCACAAAACAGCTTCGATCAGCCGCCGACGCATCTGCGCGCCCTTTCGACGGCGCGCGACTCGGGTGATGGTGGCTTGAGCGATGATGTGAATTCCGCGTTAGAAGGTGAGGATAGAGGCCAGCGTTCCGCGCCTAGGGAATAGCGACGGGGGAGGGGGCCGCGGGTGAGTCCTTGGGGAGTTTGCCTTTGCTGACGTCCGGCGCGGGACTGGAGGCGGCAGGCACGAAGGATGTTTCGGATGAAATAGGCGACGTCCTCGTCACGGTTGTCGTCGTCTCGGCGGATGGGGGACGATCAGGCCCGGGTGGACGAATGGATGTTTCCTGCGTCTGGGTCACCACCGCCGCAACCGGCGGCGTCGGAGCCGAGGTCACGTTCTCCGCGTCGCGGCCGAGGATCGTGCGCGCCTTTTCAGACTCATTGGCGAGGACCTGGTCGGCATCCGTTTCGATGACGGTAGGCGAGATCATGATGATGAGCTCATTACGCATCTTGCTCTTGTTGGTGTCGGAGAAGAAATAACCGAGTAAGGGGATGTCGCTTAGCCAGGGGATTCCCGTGGTATTGCGCTGGGTCTGGTCGGAGATGAGGCCGCCGATGACGATGGTCGATCGGTCGGGTACCGTGACTTCGGTGTCGATCATTTGTGTATCGATGATCGGAATCGAGTTGCCGCTGATGACCTGATTGCCGCCCAGACTGTCGTTGCTTTGCCGGATGCGCAGCGTGACTTGGTGATTAGCGTTGATGACCGGAATGATGCTCAGTTGAAGCAGCACGTTTTCGTAGGAAATGCTGGAGGTGCTGACGAGATCGTTGGCGCTCCCGGTGAAACCGGACGTGGTGGAAGCGGGCACGGGAATCTGGCTGCCAGAGGCGATGAGCGCGGCCTTGTTGTTCGTCGTGTAGACGCTGGGACGCGAGATGACCTTGAAGCGGTTGGTCGTTTCCAGCGCGCGGACATAGGCATTGAGCGTATTGCCGATCAGGCCATAAATGCTCAGGCCGCTTGCGAGGGGGAACGCGGTCGAGGTGAGCAGGCTTTGCGGCTCGGGCACGCCCGCCACCGATCCGCCTGCCGCGGTATTCACCACACCGGTGGCCAATCCCAGACTGCCAGAATGCTGGAATTTTTGCAGGAGATCGACACCGAATTCGAGCCCATTGCCCACGGTTAACTGGCCGATGACCGTTGCGATATAGACCTGAAGCGGCTTGCGATCGAGTTGGTCGATCATGGCGTTAACGCGTTGGACTGCGTCCGGCGTGCCGAAGACGATGATGGAGTTGGAACGGTTGTCGGCCAGCAGGCGGGTCTTGCCGATGGTGAGGAGGGTGGGGACATTGTTCGTTGACGGGTCGGTCAGCGCCTGCTCTCCGTTGCCCGCCGTGGTTTGGCCGCCGTTGCCGTTCGCCAGCGTGGAGCTGGAATTTGCGGTCGACGGACTGGAGCCCTGAACCGGGTTGCTGTTTTGCTTGCTGGTGGAGGTGGCGGCGCTGGCGGCCTTGGCCTCGTCTTCTTCGTCCTTGCCTTGGGCCAGCGCGCCGGCCAATGCAGGCAGGATGTCGTCCGCCTCTACATATTTGAGGGCGCGGCGCTCGGGCTGGATGAAGTTATCGGGCCGATCCAGCTCGCCGATCAGCTGGCGAAGGAACGGCAGATTTACAGGCCGGGTAACGATGAGGATGCGGTTGGAGCGCGGGTCCGCCTCGATCGTCGCCGGGCCGGAAAGCAAATCATGCTCGTTGGACATGGGCGCGTTGTTGCCGAGATCGGCGGGAACGGAGATGGGGCCAGCGCCGGTCTCCTGAGGTTGGCCTTTCTTCGGTTCCAGCAGTTTGTTCAGCAGATCCGCGACCTTTTCCGCGTCTGCGCTTTGAAGCTGCACGAACTCGCTGGTGACGCTGGCGGGCGGCACATCGATCAATTCCTTGAGACCAATGAGCTCGCGCACGACATCCGCTCCCTCCGTGACGATGACGGCCTGTGCAGTGGGAACCGGGATGTAGGCGCCGTAGGGATGAACCGGCGCCTCCGAGGTGAAGATGCCGACCGCTTCCGCCGGGCTAATGTAATTGAGCGGCATGTAGTAGCTGACAACCTGGTCATCTTTGGGAATGGCCTCGGCGTTGGCGTACAGCTTGATGCCCTCGCTGCGCGGATTTCTGGTGCCCTGAACGCTCACGACTTTTGCGGTGTAGTCGTCGACGGAAACAATGGCCACGCCGTTGAGCAGGAGCGTTGCCTCAATGAGCTTGAGGAATTCCTGCTTGCTTACCCCAGTGGCGTTAAGCGAGATGGGAGACAAGCCGGTCAGCGTGGCATCGCGGATCAGGTGCTTGCCGGAAAGCTGCTCGTAGGTGTCGAGGATGGAGGGAATCGGTGTGTTCTGGAAATTGGAGAAGCCTCCATCCGGCGAGGAATCGCCCGTCGCTGGAGATGGCGTGGCAATCTGGGCGAGGACTGGAAAACTGATCGCCAGAAATATCGCCCGTGCAAGGAAGCGCGCGCCTTGAAACAAAGGAAGAGCAGGAATCATGGAGGACAGGGAAGAGTTCGGCATAGAGGACCTAAGGGAATTACTGTGGCAGCGGTGGAATGCGGATAAGCCGACGATGAACATGGGCGGGGGGAGGCAGATTATTAGCCGGGACGAATCCGCCAACGGATGGATTGGGGGACGCTACCATTCCGGGTTGAGGAAAAGGAACGCCGCCGGGTCCAGAAGAACCCTGGGCACCCGGCACAGCGGCATCCTCCTGGTGCAGGGTGAGTGATTCGCCGTTGCGCAGGATAATCGCCGAGGCGCCCCCGGACCCGTGCACGATGGAGACGAGCTGGAGGTCGAGGTTATGCTTGGGATCCTTGAGCGGCTTATCGCTGGAGAGGACGAAATGGTCCGAGTTTTGTTTGCTGATCAAGCTCACGTAGGAGACGCCGTCGAACTGCGCCATGCCGACGAGTTCATAGTCTTCCGAAATGGCCGGGGCGTCGGGCGTGGCGATAGCGAAGGGCGACTTGGTCCAGAGGTTGGTGTAGCGGCCGGCGTCAAAGGCCGGCCCGGGCAGGGTAGATGTGGGATCGGCGTCAATGTGCAATGCGAACCCGATGGCCACGATCCCGATCGTCATTCCAAGGCGGGCGTTCATTTGCCCGCCTCCCGGAAGTAGCGCGAAAGGCGCAATGTGCAATCCATCGACTTCAGGTCCGCATCGGCTTTGAGCGAGAAAAGATCAACCGCGTAGAAACTGGCCGGCTTTTGCAGGTCGGCCAGCCAGCGGGAGAGCCCCTCCATGCTGCCCTTCACCGTGATTTTCGCATTCACCTTGGCGCCACCGGTTCGGTGCTGCACGTCGCCGAGGTTTTGATCGACGATTTCGAGGTGATGGTCGCGGGCGCCCTGCACGACCTGATTGAGCACTTGGGCGCGCGTATCGTCCGCATCGCCGAATTGCGGCTCGTTGTCCTTGATCCAGTTCGCCCGTTGCGTCCAGAGCGGCACTTGCTGAAGATCTAGCAGGGCCTCGGCATTGTCCGCCCGCAGCGAAGCGCGCTCGAGATTCAGCGCCTGCTGTCGTTGATTCAGAGCCTTGTAGCCAAAAAAGGTCATGCCGCCGAGGATCACCAGGCCCAGAACGCCAAGGAGAAATTTTTCCGAATTAGTCGTGGGTCGCATGGGCTCCCTCGATTTGAATTTGGGTAATGTCGTTGGCCAGCGAGTGAGGCTGCGCCATGTCGAACGTGTAGGCCGACAGGTGCGGGTTCTTCTTGAGCTGGTCAAAAAACTGGAAGGCCGCGCTGAGATTTTTCGCCTCCGCCTTGATGAGCAGATGATTGCCCTCCTGCTCGAACAGCGTCAGGTGCACCTGATCGGCCGGGAGCGATTCCGAGGCGTGGAGCAGAAGCTCCAGTGGATAGGCGTTCGTGTCGACCACCGGTTCCAGATCGTGCCAGGCGGCGCGCGTGTCCTGCACGGTTTGCAGGGCGGTCGCATGGCTCGCCTTCCATTGCTTCAGTTGGCCGACGTCGCGCGAGGTCAGGAATAAGTGAAGCCCGAGTGCGGCCACCGCGGCCACGGCCAGCACGACAAGCAGCACCGCGGCGCGCGATTGCCAGCGGCGGGCGCTTCGTTGGCGTTTGGCCTCATCCACGCGGGCGGGAGTGAGGTTCCAGGGTTGTTGCGGCAGGGAAGGTGCCGGGTGGGTTCCCTGCCGGACCGACACGGCGAGCACGGATTGAAGTTCCGCGCTTTCCGCGGGCGTGAGGTCGGTCCAGGCGACAGCCACCCTGAGCGTGCCAATGACCTCCTGCATCTGCAGGGCAGCGATGACGCAGGTGAGGTCCTGCAGGGAGCGTGTCGTCACGTGTGGTTCCGACAGGGCCTGGAAATAAGCCAGCTGTTCGCCACGCGTTATTGCAACCACCAGCCGATCCTGCTCCATCCAAAGCACGAGTGCATCGGGTGGCAGTGCAAAGTAGCGCGCGGAAAGCTCAAAGGAGGGATAAGCTTCGGTTTCAAGTTCTTCCGGTATCAGTGCGGCCAGGACGGCGACGAGCACCAGCGTGCGCGATTCCTCCTGCGCAACGATTGACCAATCGAAGATCGCCGGTCTTCCGCGCGGCTGCAGGCCGCGTGCCTCGATCTGCAGCTCGATCATGCCGCGGAATTGCCTGAGGTCCGTCTCCTGCAGCCACAGCGGCAGGGCGACGGCTTGGGCAACGGGAAGCGCCAGTACGGTGGCATTTTGTCCTGCCGATTTTTCCTCAGGCCGCTGGAGCGCCTGCAGGCACTGGGCGTCCGCCCCGGTCGTCCAGAGTTCCCACGGCTCCGCTTCCGTGGCTCCGGGAAGGAGCACGGTTCGCTGGCCCTTGGTGGCGCGGGTAGCGGTTACTGTTCGGACCATACGAAAAGTTGGATGGGGGTTGCGTTTAGTCGCATCACGACGGAAACAAGCGCGCGGGCCTCGCCAGCCTGGCCGACGCATTCGATGCGCCGCACGGTGCTGCCAAAAGTGATCTCGTTTTGCATGGCTTTCATCTGCACGTCGTTCATGCCCAGCTCGCCTTCGAGCATGGCGGCGTTGGGAATGGGCGCGTCGTCGAGCGTGCCCGGAATGCCGTCACGGCCGTCGCGGGTCTTGATCAGGTAGGTGACGCGTGCGGGATCGAGCCCGAACAGCGCGGCGATCCGTTCCGCCGGGGCCTGGTTCACGTCGAGCGGGCCGTCGCTCCATAAGGTGAAGCTGTCCTGCCAATTGGGTTTGGCCGCCGCGACTGCGTCCATGCCCATGACGAGATCGACCTCATGCCATGACTGGAACGGCTGGTGGCTGGGTCGTTGTGGCAGGCCGGCCTTGGCGTAGGCATCGTCCTTTGCGCCGTTGAGGCTGGGCAGGTCACCGGGAGTGACCCAATCGTAAAGGGAATCAGCCGCGTGCTGCGCCTCATCCATTTTCATTCCCCAGGCGGTGAAGAGATTCACGAGCACGTCACGATGATTGGTGAGAAGAAGGTAGTTAAGATTGAAACGCGCGCCCTCGTCCTCGATGGTGGCGTGGAAATGCTGGCCGGGCGCAGGATTTTGGTTGAGCAGGGGATCATCGCGTAGCAACTGCGGCACCTCGGCAATTGCCACGCCGCTGGTAGCCAACGCCCGTGCCTGGAGAGCGAGTTGCTCATGCGCGGCGTGCTCGACGGAAAGACTGACGATTTCGACGACCGCAAAGACGGCGAGGCTAAGGACGAGCAGGCACCAGAAAACCAGGACGAGCGCGGAACCGCTGCGCTCACGATCATGAAAAGTGCGCGCGTTCATGGGTTGACGGATACGGCTGGCGCCGTGGGAATCGCGAGGTCGCCTGCAGATTGCGTCGGCGGAATCCAAAAATCATCGGTGACCGCTGCCATCGCGCCAGCTTGCTGGAAGGTGAACTCCACGATGGCCGGCTTTGGGCCCGAGGAGGCGTCCTGCCACCGAACGGTATTGAAGGGCAGAAAGCGCCAGTCGGCGGACTTGAGATCGCGAATCAGGATTCTCCACGCGAGCGCGGGATCATCGCGCTGGACCTGACTCACGAATTGCGGAAGAGGACCCGTTCCGTTCAGGCCACTTACTTGGTAGGGAGAGGAGGCCGGCGACTGATAAACCGCCAGCCGCAGCGTGTATTCGCCGTTGGACTGGAGATGGAGATCGAGTGCCTGCAAGTCCTCGCCCGCACCCCAGACCAGACCTGCGACGTGAAACGGCATTTCATCGCGGTGATAGGAGACGATTTTTCCACTGGCGGGCATTTCCAACAGGCTGCGCTTGAGCCAGGCGCCCAGCGATTCCACCTGATCTGTCCGGGTCTGGTTGTCCTGCAGGCTGGCGGCGCTTTCCAGTGTGGCGCTGAAAATGCCGAACACCGCCGCGGCCAGAAGCACGAAGACGCAAAGCGTGATCACCACTTCGATCAGCGTGAAACCGGCGGACGTGGAGCGGGGGCGTGTCGTCATGGCTGGTACACGAGCTCCGAGATTTCCTGCTTTTCCGCGTGCCCATTGCGTTTCCATTGCACACTGATCGTGGCGCGATAGAGGCCGAGTACCGGCTGCTTCTTTTGATCGGTCATTTGCTCGGGAGCCACGGCGAGGTGATAGGTCATGCCGCTACCGTCGTCGGGCAGGTCGCGATTTCCCAGCGCCAAGGGCGCGGCCCGCAGCAGGGCGAGTTGATTGCGCAGTCCGCGGGCGACTTGGTCGGCGGCGTTGCGGTCCTGCGCCGCGCTGAACGATTCGTTGAGCGCCGAGACCAGCCCGAGCGAGACGACCGCGAAGATGGTCAGCGCGATGACCACTTCCAGCAGCACCATGCCGTGACGCGTGTGACGAAGAGGAGCCTTCATGGCAGGTAAGAGGCCTCGTCCTCCACATCGCCGGTCAGCGCGTTGAAACTCATCTCGATGTAGGCGCTGCCGTGCTGCAAGCGCACGCGCGGCAGCGGGCAAAGTCCCTCCGGCGGGAACGACCAACGAACCGAAGAAAGGCTCTCCCACGTATTCGCTTTTTGAGCGTCGGGAAATTCGAGCTTGTTGCCGAGCGTTTGCGCCATCGTCACGTCCTCGGGCGCAGGGCCTTCGTCTTGAAGGGTGGAACTAGCCGCGGATGTCGCTCCGGCGGAGGACGCATCATCAGTCGCGACCGCACTCGGTGCCGGCTCCAGCAGTAGTTCCTTGCCGTCGAGACGGATGAGGTAAGGCCGTTGCTGCTCGCCACTCTTGATCATCGCGGTCTTCACCATCAGGGAAAGCTGGTGCGCGTCGCCGCGCAACGACTGTTCGGTAAAGGCCGATTCCATGGCCGGCATGGTTGCTCCCGCCAAGAGCGCCATGATGAATAGCACGATGCAGAGCTCCAACAGGGTGAAGCCATGCCGCCTCCCGCGGGGGAAAAGTTGAAAGGGGCGTCCGGTCATGTCACTTCGAGGTCTCGTTCTTCCAATTACCGATGTCGTCCTCGGTGTCGGGAACCCCGTCGGGGCCCATGGAAAAAACGTCGTAACGATCGGGGTTGTGCTTGCCCGGATTGAGATACTGGTAGGGATGGCCCCACGGGTCCTTGACCTCGTTTTCCAGCATCGCCTTCCAGCGGTCGGGCACCGGCTCGGCGGTCGGTTTTTCCCAGAGCGCCTTCAGTCCTTGCTCGGTCGTGGGTAGCGAACCGCTTTCCAGCTGATAGACGGCCAGCAGTTCCTTGAAGGAGAGCAGGTCGCTCTGGACCTTCTGCTGTTGCGCGACCTCGTTCACGCCGGTGAGATTGTAAATAACCATGCCCATGAGCAGCGCGATGATCGACAGAACGATCAGCATTTCCATGAGGGTGAAACCGGCGGAGGAGGAGCGTAATTTTTTCACGGCAAATAATTAGGGAGAGGGAGATGTTGAAGTGACCGGGAGGCTGAGCAGTCCGGGATTCTGCATGTTCGGTGTGGGCGTGAACGACTCATCAGGGGACGGCGAGACAGACGTTTGTGCCGATTCATCCATGGCCGTGGCAGTCGATCCCGAGGTGGTCGTTGATGCTGAGGTATCCGGTGCTGGAGTGTCCGTAACAGACGGTTCGACGCCAACGGAGGTCATGCTGGCAGTTGTGGTCGAGGTCGCAGGATAATCGAGCTCCAGCAGCACGTTCTTCACTGCCAAGGGGGCAGTCGGGGCATTGGCCTCGGCTGGCGTGGACGGCGGAACATCCGGCTCGGACGAAAATTGCAGCGTATTGGTTCCGGCGTTAAGCACGCCGTCCGGTACGTGGAACGTTCCATCCCGCCAGCCGACATAAGTCGATACCGTATCGGTCGGATAACCGGCGTCGTCCAATTCCGGCGTGGCGGGTTGCATGATTCCCGCCCGCTGGCCATTGATCCAGACCACGAGATGTTGGCCCCAGGGCAATCCGGCTTCTTTAAGAGCAAGTCTCGCCCGCGTCGGGATGCCGTCCATCTGCACGGTGAAATCGACGCCCTGTTCGATACGCAACGGAGCCGTCGTGATCGGTACGTTGACGATTCGCTCATGCCATGCGGGGTCCTGCTCCGTGGCAGGCAGGCCGGCCAATTCGCCCGCCAGTTGGGTTTTCCCGTCGGCCGGCGTGACCAGCGTGTCGGTGATGGCGGGTGAGCTCAGCCCAGTCGAGCTTTGCAGCCACTCCAGTTTGATACGTGAAATCCCCAGCGTGTTGTCGCCGCATTGGAATATGAGTTCACCCGCTTGCTTCATCGTGTCGGCTGGGATAAGCAGGCTACGCTGGTTGTTCATGCCAATGCCTTCGTAAAAATTTTCGCAAAGGACGGAGGACTGCGCTGCCTCGCCGGGATCGGGAAGACCGTTCGTGGCATCGGTCGCGACCGTGCCGTTCTGCCAGCCGATGCGGAGGAATCCGCCATCCTTTTCCTGGAAGAAAACGGTGACGAGCAACGCCGCGCCGCCTGCGGGCGGAGTGATGGGCAGGTCGAGAGTCGCGAATGTGGTCGAAGGCATCACGGGTTGACCGAGCCAGGCGGGCGTCGCCTCGTTTGCGCTAAAAGGAAGATCCAGTGTGAAGGGTTGCAGATCCTGTGCGCGCAAGAGCGACACGAATCCACCGCTGAGAAAAAAGAGGGCAAAAAGGAGGAGCGGGAAGACGATCATCGGGGGCTGGCGAAGCGGGCGGTGAAACATGGCGGTCGTTGAGTGGAGAAGACGGGCCCAATTCCCTTAGTGATGCGCCTGCATCCCATGCACGGCATGGAAGATGCCGGAGAGCATCGACCACGCGATGAGGAAGACCATTCCGCCCAAGGCGATGATAATCAGGAGAGGCATCAGCGACATGATTCGGTCGATACGTTGCTGGATGGTCTTGTCGAAACGGGTGCCCACTTTTTCCAAGGTGATGCCGAGTTCGCCGGTTTGCTCGCCGACCTTCACCAGGTCGCGCAACGCGGCCGGAAAATGGCCCACGGTTTTCATCGCGCGGGTGAGCGAGGCACCCTCCCCGACCAGGTCGGTCACGCGAATGACGAGTCCTTGAAAGAACAGGTTGCCCGTCGCGCGGCTCATGAGCTTGAGCGAATTGAGCAGCGGCAATCCGTTGAGCAGCAGGTTGGCCGTGGTCTGGCAGAACTGCGCGTAGAAGAAGGCGCTTAACAGCGGCCCGAAAAGCGGCAGCCTGAGCTTGGCCTCATCCCACCAGCGTCGCCCGCGAGGCTGGCGGATCGTGCTTAGGAACAATGCCACGACCAGAACTAATCCAACCACGACGAAGAGGCCGTACTTTTGCGAATACCTGCCCAAGTTCATCAGCAGATAAGTGGACCAAGGCAGTTCCGTGCCGGTCTTGACCAGCAGCTTGGTCATCTGCGGGATCAGCACGGTCATGAAAACCGCCATGGCGATCGCGCCCGCTCCAACGAGGAACGCCGGATAAATCAGCGCCAGCTTGATGCGGCCGCGCAAGTCCTGCATGGCGATGAGATGCTCCGATTGGCGGCGCAGCAGGGGGGCAAGGGCGCCGCTTACTTCGCCCGCTGCGACCAGGTTGCAGTAGAGCTCGCCGAAGTTTGGGGACGCCATCTTGAGCGCCTCGGAAAAGCTCACGCCGTCGCGGATCTTCTCCCGCAAAAACGCCGCGACCACCTTCACGGGCGAGCGTTCCTCGCGATTTTCCATCAGGTGCAGGGCCGGTTCGAGCTGCAGGCCGGAATGAAGGAAGTCGGCCAGCTCGTCGGTGAATAAGATGACCTGCGCCTGGGAGAGGTGTAGTCTGCCCCCTGCCGGCGGGCGTTCCTGTTTCGCGCTATCGCGGAATGTTTTTGCTGCCGGCTCGTTAGCGCGGGCCGTGAGCTTGAGCGGCTGGATGCGGTCGCGAGACAGACGGCGCAGCGCCTCGGAACGCGTCGACGCCTCGACCTCGCCGGAAAGACGTTCGCCGGCCTGCCCGGTACCCTGATACGCGAAGACAGCCATAGCGTTATTCGTCGAGGACGTCCACGTCGGCAGCGGTCACGCGCACGACTTCCTCAAGTGTTGTCGCGCCGGCAATGACGCGATTCCAGCCGTCCTGGCGCAATGGCACCATGCCCTCCTGCAACGCGCGGGCGCGCAACGCCTCGGCCGATTTTCCCTGGCTGATCAGGTCCTGGATCGCGGGCGAAACGAGACAGATCTCGAACAACGCGGCGCGACCTTCGTAGCCGGTATGGCGGCAATGTTCGCATCCGACCGCCTGCTTAATGCGGTCCGCGTAAGCGATGGGAAAGCCAACCTGCTTGAGAAACGCAGGTGAATGCTGCGCTGGCTTGGAGCAGGCGGGGCAAAGGACGCGCACGAGCCGTTGCGCCAGGAATGCCCGCACCGACGACGAAACGAGAAACGGCTGCACGCCCATGTCGATGAGTCGCGTGATGCCGCCGATGGCGTCATTCGTGTGCAGCGTGCTGAAGACCAAATGCCCGGTGAGCGCCGCGCGGATGGCAATCTCCGCTGTCTCGAAGTCGCGCATTTCACCAACCATGATGACGTTGGGATCGCCGCGCAGGATGCTCCGCAACGCCACCGCGAAGGTCAGGTTGATCTCAGGCTTGATCGCGATCTGCATCACGCCGGGCAGCTTGTGCTCGACGGGGTCTTCGACCGTGACGATGCGCCGCTCCATCGTGTTGAGCATGGAGAGGAACGTGTAGAGCGACGTGCTCTTGCCGCAGCCGGTCGGCCCGGTGAGCAGGATGATGCCGTTGGGTTGTGCGATGAGATCGCGGATCTTCTGTTCCGCTTCCGGCGTCAGGCCGAGTAGCGAGAAATCGAACCGGTTGCGCGCAAGCAGCCGCAGGCTGATGCTCTCGCCGCTGACGGTGGGGATCGTGGCCACGCGCACGTCGATCGGCTGGCCGTTCATCTCCAGGCTGATGCGGCCGTCCTGCGGAATGCGGCGTTCGGCGATGTCGAGATGCGCCATGATCTTGATGCGCGAGAGCACGCTGGCCTGCAGCATCTTGATCTTGGACGGCACGGGCACCTCATGCAGCACGCCGTCGATGCGGTAACGGATGCGCAGGTCGTGCTCCAACGGCTCGACGTGGATATCGGTCGCCCGTTCGTCGAGCGCCTCCCGCATGATCTGGTTGACGAAGCTGACCACCGACGCCTCGGGGTCTTCATCGACGATGTTCACTTCCTCTTTCAGGTCGAACGCGGCGTCGTCACTGTCGCGGCCCTCGAGGATTTCGTCGAAGGTGGCCGCGCCCACCCCGTAGCCGGTCCGCAACGCCGCGAGGATGTTCCGCCGCGAAGCGACGCACCAGGTGATAGGTTCGGCGATATCATGACCGACGACCTGCCGCGCGGTTAGGTTAAATGGATCGTAAGTGAGCACGAAAAGCCCGTGCTCCTCGAAGCGGACCGGGTATACGTGGTGGCGTAGCGCCAGACGGGCGGGAAATCGCCGGCGCAACTTTTCGTCCAAGGGAGGAAGGGGAACGTCCCACCAAGGCAGCCGGAATTGAGCCGCGAGTTCCTTGAGAAACGCATTTTCGTGGACGAGCTGCTTTTCGAGCAGCGCGCCAATGGCCTGATGGCCACGCGCGGCCTCAAGCGTTTCTGTTACCAGAGTCTCTTCACCTGTACGGGCTTCGAGCGCCAGTTGCTTCAGATCATCTACGGCCACAAGGAAAGTTTGGTCTGGGGTTGACGGCTTATTCCGGGCTTTTCCAAGCCAAGTGGATGGTTGGGAAACGGTTCTTATCCGGGCTGGCAAGCCTGTCGCCTGCTGCGCACAAAAGGGGGACGATCAGGTCACATTCGCGTCACGGAGAGTTCATCCAGCTATCTGTGCGTGTAGGGCATCGATGAAATTCGTTGCCGTCGGGAAAATCTCATTTCTCTTGAGAGAGATTGCTGCTGGTCGAATGCCAGACTCGGGACCGGTGTGAGCGGTTCACCACTATCTTAAAAAGAGCTTCAAGTTTTAACGATGTCCGGACAGATGCGTCCAACATGGACATGCCGATTTCGCTGATGCGTACAAACGTCTCTCATTTTGCGGTCGAAATAAGCTAAGCCTTCGAGATCGATTGACTGAGATTAGTGGCAAGCGGCCGAATGCTTGTATAGGTTGTTGTATAAGCGGCCGGCGAAAATAACAGCACTTGAGACCGTTTAAGAAATAGCTCAGGCAAGTTGGGACCTGAGATTCTCCCTCTCAAAAGTCAGATGGGATATCGTGAGCTTATTTAAGATATAAGATGTTTATAAAAACATCTTATACTTACGAATGAGCTGCTCTACCACTGAGCTAAAGCGGCATAACCGTTAGCCGAAAAGATGCTCTCGTTTCGATAAAATGAGAGGGTGGGGATATTACGCTTGTTCGGAGAAAAACCGCAAGCAGATCAAGAAGAAGCAAGGCGATCGACTTTGAGCCAGCACGGCGGAATTTCAGCGAAGACGGCCGACCCCCGGTCAGGCACCAGTGCCAACGCAATGCCTGGCTCAAAAAGTCGCCGCTCATCTCGGCCCGTCAGGGCAGCGGCGTGACCGTTATGTGGTCGAGGTTGATGCCGCCGCTCCCGCCATCGAGCTTGACCACGTTGGCGTTGCCCGGATTCAGCGGAACCGTGATGGACGAGTGGCCCGTGTACTGGCTCCAGTCCCCCGTGCTTAAGGTGTTGAGAAGCGAATAGTCAACGCCGTTCACCTCGAGATGCATCTTGGCATTGCCTGCTGCGGCATAATTGAGATCGATACTCGCCCGGCCGCCGAGGCCACCGTCGATGTTGCTCCATTGCACCGACGAGCCGTCGAGATGGAGATTATGAACCGTGCTGCCACCGTTCGATCCATCTCCCGCCTGGACGGTCGCGCCCCCGTCGACCTTGGCCGTGTTTCCGTCATAACGCGCGGCGCCCGAGGGGGCCGCATCGGCAGGGCCGACGGCAGCAGGTCCCGTCTTGGTTTGCACGACGGTTTGGATCGAACCGTCGTCACTGAACGTCAGTTCATCGACGCAGATCGAGCGGAGGTTGCCTTGATTGGAAATCGAACAGTTGTGATAAAATTGATACCACTTGCCCTTGTACTGGACCACCGAGCCGTGTGTGGTGTCGCAGTCCGTTCCTTCCAGGTAGACTCCGCGCGCGGTCCACGGCCCCAGCGGGCTCGAGCTCGTCGCATATTCCATCTCATTATGCTGGGGATGATTGTCGGCGTAGGTCAGGTAGTAGACTCCGTTGCGCTTGAAGACCCACGTCGCCTCGTGGAAATCATGGAGGCCGGTCATCGGCTGGGGATCGCCATCGATCTCCGTCATGTCCGGCTTGAGCTTGACGCCCGCGCAGTGGCCGCCACCGCCGTAGTACAGATAGTAAGAACCGTCCGTGTCCAGGAACACGGCGGGATCGATCATGGCGTCACCGCCCACGCCCTGGATGTACCCGGCGTCCTTGAAATCGGTCGCAGGCTTCGTGCTCGTCGCGACGCCGATTTTCCAGCTGTCGTTCCATTTCGTGTCACTCGGATGCGGAAAATAAAAGTAGTAGGTGCCGTTGTGATAAGCCGCGTCGGGAGCCCACATGAATCCGCCCTCCTTGCGTCCCCACGGGACCTGGCTGGAGTTGATGATTTCTCCCTCGTCGCGCCAATCGACCAGGTTGTCGGTCGAGAAGACGTGGTAGTGATCCATCAAATCGCAACCACGCGCCGGGTCGATATCGCGCGAGGGATAAACGTAGAGGCGTCCGTCGGACCAGACATGCCCCGACGGATCGGCGGTGAAGATGCTTGTGATGAAGGGATTGGCTGCGTGACCCGGGACAGCACCGAGGACTGCGAGGGAGGCAAGGAGCGCAAGCTTTCGGAACATGTTGCAGGGGCGAAGGAGAGTCAGCATATCGATGAGTGTATGAATTTAGTTATGTAGCGGATCATTTAATCGTCTTTTTGGCATACTGGAAAGACTTTCGATTTCCCGGGTTTCCTGTGTGACTTTGTCAGCGTCAACATTTCCTTGTAACCGATTGGAACGTCCGGGGTCATTCTCTTTGTATGAAATCATCCCTTCTTATTGCAGCCTTAAGCCTGTGTCTGGCCGCGCCTCTCTGGGCCCAGTCGGACGACTCGTCGGATACATCAACCACGCCACCCAAAGGACATCACTGGCATCACGACGGCGGCCCGCAGCTGACTCAGGACGAACGAACCGAACTCAAGACCGCGCATGACACGGCGATCAAGGACAACCCCGACCTGGCCACCGAAGGCAAGAAATTGCACGAGGAAATGCAGACCTACATGAAGAAGATGCATGACGCCATGGTAACAGCCGATCCCAACGTTGAGCCGATCCTGAAGAAGCTGGAAGCCGGCCATCATCATCACGGGCCGCCTCCGGCTGACGATGACAGCAGCAACCAATAATCCTACCTGATTCGATCAAGGCCGCGCGGGAGGAACGATTCTTCCCGCGCGGCTTTTTCGTGCCGTTTCCGGTCGGTTGAACCGGACTACTTTCCGGGCGCGCCTTAGGCGGTCCGGCTATTTTTGTTTGCCGGTCCGCGCGACGAAAAACCAGGCGATCAGGCCGCCGAAAAAGACGTGCAGGGCCAGGACGACGAGGCAGGGGAGAAACTCGGAGATGTAGGTGTGGGTGGATTGATGCACCACATCGTAGTAAGAGGTATTTTCCAGCGTCCTGAGATATCCGCTCCAGCCCCAATAGGCGGCGATGAGCGGCCGGCAGAAGATGCTAACGATTTCCGGCAGGGCCAGCACCGCGCCGGAGAGCGGCAGTTGGAGCCCGACGAGATAGATGGAAAGCAGCGAGGCGCGTTCGGGTGACTTGGACGCGGAGGAAATGGCGAGACAGATGGCGCTCATGGCCAGCGTGGTAAGGAACAGGACCTCAAACTGGTCGAGGAAGCCGCCCGGGAAGCGGCAGATTCGTTTGACGAACCACGTCATCCAGTAGGCCTGCGCGAGGCTGAAGACAGTCACGAGCAGCATCTTGGTCGTGACATAGGCCCAGGGTGAAAGGCCGGCACGCAGTTCCTTTTCCAGGACCTCGCGTTCCTTGGCAATTTCGCGCGCGCCGTTGTTGGCGCCCATGAGGGTGAGGAGGATGACCTGAAACATCGTCAAGCCGGAGATGAGCGACGCGGCCGAAAACAACTCGGGTATATGCGCGTTCTGCTCGGCCAGGGTCTGGAGCATGTTCGTCTGGATGCTGAGACTCATTTGCGAGACCGGCTTGAGCCCCTGGTAGCCGAAGATGGCGACGAGGGCCGGAAAGGAAACGAGCAAGATGAGCTGGAGCACCAGCTGCGACTTGTCGCGCATCAACAACACGAGTTGGCGGCGCACCAGCGTGGAGAGTTGCCGGAAGCTGCCCGGAGGCGGAGCGGTGTTCAGCGCGCGCCGCTCCGGCGGGGGAGGAAGCTCGCCGGAACGATCATGGTCGAAACCGGTGAAGGTGCCGAGGGCCGAGGCCTCCTGGTAGGCGGCATAGATCGGCTCGACTGTCGTGCTCCCGTGCACCTCGAGCATCGCGGGAAAAGTGCCCTGGAAACAGAGCCGGCCTTCGTGCAGCAGGATGATGGAGTCGCAGAGATCGAGGTTCGTGACCGCATGCGTGACGATGACGACGGTCTTCTTCAAGCCGTGGGCCAGCTCGCGCAGCCACACCATCAGGTCGTGCTCAGAATAGGGATCGAGGCCGCTGGTCAGCTCGTCGAGGAAGAGGAAGGCGGGATCGCCGATGAGTTCCTCGGCCAGGGCGATGCGGCGCATCTGGCCTCCGGAAAGCGTGCGGTACTTCTGCGGCAGGAACGGGCGGATGCGGGCAAGGTCGATGATGTGCTGGCACCACTGCTCGCGCGTGGAGCGCGGCACGCTGGCGGGGAGGCGCAGCGCAACGGCGTAATCGAGGATCTCGGCCACCGTGAGGTCGCCGTGAAAGGCGCCGAATTGCGGGAGATAGCCGACGGCGAGGGGAAGCTGTTCGCTCAAGACCTGGACCTCGTGGCCGGCCAGCATGACGCGACCGCCGGAAACAGGCTGGATACCGGCCAGCGCGCGCAGGAACGTGCTCTTGCCGCAGCCCGATGCGCCGATGATGGAAACGAACGACCCCGCCGGGACGGCGGTGGAGATATTGCGCAGCAGTTGGCGCCGGTCGTGCCCCTTGCCCGCCACGACGGAGAGGTTCTCGACAAAAATAGCCGCGTCCATTTGCCGGGGTACTTCAGCTGAAACGTCGACGCGGCGCTAATCCTGCGTCGAGGCAGTCTTGTCGTCGCTGGGCGCAGAGAGAATCTGCTTGCTGACGTCGTCGATGCCGGCAAGGGCAATGGTGCTGGCGGGATAGATGTTCTGGGCGTTGACGTACCAGGTCAGGCTGTAGCCGTATTCCTTCTTCGACTCCGCGTCGCGGGCCTTGTCGATGGCGCTGACGAAATCCGAACTGCGGGCGGAGAGGCTGGCGAGCTGCTGGTTGAGCTTCACGTCGTCGGGCCAGTCCTTGGTCGCTTCCTCGATGGTTTCCCATGCGCCGTCGACGTCGCCGCCCATGACCATCATGTTGGCCTTCTCCGAGGCGACCTCGGCCTTCTGGACCTTGTCGACCGCATCCTTGAGTTCCTGCTCGCGCTTGGTATCGCCATGCACGGCGGGGGCGAAGGCCACGGCGTTGGCGAAGATTTCGCGATCGTTTCCGTCGGCGACGAGCCGGTCGAAATCGGTGGTCGCCTGGTTCGCCACGTCCTCGTGCCCGAAGAAGCTGCTGGAGGCCGTGGTCAGGTCGGGATTGCCGGGCCAGACTTTCGCCGCCGTTCCGAATTCCTTCATCGCCTCATTGAGCTGGCCCTGCTGGGCGAGCAACTTGGCTTCGCCGAGCCGGAGGCGGCTTTCCAGTTTGACGCCATTGACGAGCGCCTCGGGCTTGGTGGTATCAAAATCGCTGGCCAGCGCCTTGATCTTGGCAAGCTGCGCGTCCACGTCTTCAAAGTCGCGCGATTCGATCTGGTTCTTGAGCACGTCGACGTCGGTCAGGTAATCGCCCACCTTTTCCTTCTCGTCGCGCGACAAGCCCTGCAGGCCGGGATTGAATTCATTGCTGATGAAGGCGGTCTGCAGCTCGCCGGACGCCCCGGCAATCAGGCCCTTGCCAGCGTCGTACTTGAAGACCTCGACGGTCTGATTCGCCTGTTCGTTGATTTCCAGCGATTTGTTGACCTCGCTCTGCATGTCGACTGGGTAGTCGCCCTGGTTGAAAATCGCCCGGTAGAAGTCTGCCGCGATAATGACGTGGTTATAGCGATGGGAATCGAAAAGCAGCTTGATGTATTGGGCGAAGTCGGCCTGGTCATCCGAGTCCATCTTGTGCTCCTTGATCTCGTTGAGCTTGATGTTGGCGCGGGCCTCCAGCGACTGGAGATATTCGTCCGTCAGCTCCATCTTCCGCTGCAGCGCGCCGCTCATCTGGGGCAGCATCGAGGCCTCGGCCGCGACGGGGTCGGCATTCGGCATCATCAGCGCGGAGTTGGTGGCGCTGGAGCTGTTCTGACTGCCACCGCCTCCGGCGGCGCCGCCTTGCCGGCCCGGCTTGGAATTTTCCTCGAGGTCCTCTTGATGTAAATCATCGGCCGTCAGGTCGGCGTTATGGATGTCGGTATCGAGATTGCTGCGGAGCTTGGTGTTGGCGATTTCCAGTCCGTTCTGCGTGCGATCGCTGTTCCAGATCGCCTCGATCCGGTGCGCGAGCTCGCGGCTGATGCCGGCATCGAGATCGGTGTAGTCGCTCATCGAATAGAGGACTTTCCACGCCGCAAAAGTTTCGCCCGACTTGAGCAGGTCGGAGACTTGCTGCATCTGGGCGGAATAGGTCTGGATGCGGTCATCCGTCACGGCAGGCAGGCCCAGGTAAGTCTTGAATTCCTGGCCGATGACGGCGTTGTCGAGAGCAGGCGTGCCGAGAATGTCGCTGGAGCGAAGCTTGTCGTTTAGGGTATCGAGAATGTTGCTGGTTCCCTGCGCGCCAGAGCCATCCTGGCCCGTGTGGTTATAAAAATAATCGAGCCCGGTCGCCGCGGTGTTGGCTGCCGTGTCTCCATTAGAGGGATTGTCCGTGGAAGCAGGCGCAGGAGCAGCCGCGCCGGGCCCATTGTGGAGAGCTGGTGGGGTTCCCTGGGCAACTTGCGCCGAGACTGTTTGCGTACCCAAAAGCGAAAGCGGCAGGCCAACGGCCAGCGCGACAAAATTAATCTTTTTCACATGAATCGGCATAAACTAGCCCTCCTTGTCCCACTTCAAGCGACGTCTTGTAATTCTGGCCCTGGGTAAAATAGATGCCGCTGAGCCGGGGCGGAATGAGCACGACCAGCGGACGGTTATCGTCGCCGATGGTGAAGACCATGAGCCGGCCCACGCCGGTTTTGGAACCCAGATCGTGGGCCACCCTGACCTCGGCCCTGAACTTGGATCCTGAGAGCGAGCGATAGTCGCTCAGGTATTTATCTATCGGAAAAGGCTCGAGTGTCCGATAGGGATCGTTGAGATAGCCCTCGACAAAATACCCGATCGTTCCCACCGCGATGACGGCAACGAGAATGCCAACCAGCCAGCCAACCCACGCACCCGAGCGGCGTTTTCCCGGTTCAGGAACCGTCGAGGTTGTTTGCGCAAAAGGCGAAATAACCTGCTGTGTTTGTTCCTGATCGCTCGGAGATGGTATCGCCACAATTGTCAACTATAAGGGACAAACCCACTTCTTTCAAGGCTCTCGCCATGACGATTATTTAAGGAGGCTGTTGATGAAATCACCGGCCTTCTGGGTGGTCTGCTGGATGAGCTGGCCGCCTTGCGCAGCGCCGACCGCCAGCAGCCGGGCCGAAAGGTCCTCCTGCAGGTGATCGGGCGTTCCCGTGACGTGGACATCCGTCCAGTTGAAGTCATCCTGGGCGACGGAAAAGACATCGGTCTGGAGCTTGGGCCACTTGGCAATGGCGGACGAGGGCAGGCCGAGCTTGAGATGGCCGTCGATCTCTCCCACCGCCGTGACGTTGGCCTGGCCGCCGATGCGGAAGACGTCGTTTTTGCGGACGTCGATGTTCTGCAGGGTGAGCAGGTGATTTTTCCAAGTCAGGTCGGCGGTGGCCTGGTCGACCGTCGTATCGGTGATATCCGGCAGGCCGACGAGTTGGACGGCCTGGCCCAGCCCCGGGAAGAGATTGAATTTCCCGCCCGCCACTGAAATCGTGCCGGTCGCGGTGGCCGAGTTGTCGTCACCCTGGTAGTTCACGTGGCCGGTGACGAGGCCGGAGAGCTTCACCTGCCAGCGCGCGGCGACGAGCATGGTGATCGGTATCGACGTGGCGGTGAACGTGCCATGGAGCGGATGGGGCGCGACCGTGCCGAGATCGCCGCCGCCCGCGATCTGGCCGTCGCCGCAAAGAATCGACAGGTCGCTGAAGGTGATCTTGTCGACGTCGCTGTAGAGCTTCACCGAGCCGTTGCCGGTCTTGAACGTGCCGGCGTCGATCGAGTCGACCTGCAACTGGGTGGTCCAGTTGGGTCCGCCCGAGGTGCCCGCCTGGAAGCTGACGCCGTGGATCATGACCGATTGCGTGTCGGAGAGGCCGAGCGTGACTTCGCCCTGCGTGGCCGCGATCGAGTTGACGCGCACGCGTTTGTTTTCGGCCCCGTCGTCGCCGCCGAACGAGGAACCGGACGTCTCGGTGCCCGCCTCGGGCGGCGGTTCCTGTGCGGTGGTGTGCAGGTTTACTTTCCAACCAGTGATCTTGACGTCGACGGGGAGGGTCGATGCGAGAAGATCGCTGAACTTGAAATGAATGCTGGCCTGGTCGATCGCGGCGGTGTCCCACGGCGCGTCGGGCCGCTGGTTCTGCAGTGTGATCCCCGCGGCATGCAGTTCACCCGCGCCGATGTCGAGGTCGAGCGAGGCGATCTGCGCCTTGGCATGCAGTTCGGACTGAAGATCGTTCACGAGGCGCTGCTTGAGCCCGGAAATTTTCCAGACGACAAACCCGACGACTGCCAGGATAAGAACGAGTGGGACGATGATGAAGGCTGCGCGCATAAGGAAATCAAATCGGCCTCAGGGCAACGCCTCGCGCCGCGAACCGTAGCGTTTTGCGTAGGCGCGGGTGAATTCGGCACCGAGATAGAGGATCTGCGCGGAATAGTAGACCCAAAGCAAAATGATGGCAAACGATCCGGCAGCCCCGTAGGCGGTGAACGTCGAGCTGACCCCGATGTACCAGGCGAGAAGCAACTTTCCGATGATGAAAAATATGGTGCTGAAGACTGCGCCGGGCAGGACATCGCGCCAGCACAACGGGACGTTGGGCAGGATGCGAAAGATGGCGGCGAAGAGCGCGGTGAAGACGAGAAACGAAATCCCTTCATTGAGCATGTCCCAGCCAAACCCTGGAAAACCGACGAGCACTTTCTTTAACGCATGGATGACCGTGGAGGCGGCCAGCGAGGCAAGCATCAGGAAACCGAGGATGGAAACCATGGCGAAGGAAAGCGCCCGTCCCTTGATCATAGCGAGAAAGGCCTGCTTTTGCGGTGGGACATCCCAGATTTCATTGAGTGCGTCCTGTATCTCGCCAAAGGCGCTTGAGGCGCTGAAGAGCAGGATGACGATGCTGATGACCGTGGCCCACGACGCGGTGCGGGTTGAGGCGGCATGGGCGAGAATTTCCCGCACGGCGTCGCCGGCCTGCGCGCCGATCAGGCTGGTGAACTTGTCGGTGATCGCGCCGGCCGCTTCGCCTCGGCCGGTCCAGATCAGGCTGGCGATGGAGAAGAGCAACACCAAAAGCGGCGCGAGCGAGAACGCCGTGTAGTAGGCCAGCGCGGCGCCCATCCGGGGCGCCTTGTGCTCGACCCACGAACTGCCGGTCTGACGCAACAGGACGAGCAGGACCTTGATGTTGAATTTCCGCGTGCGGGCCACGAGCCCAGCCAAGCAGAATCGGCCTGCATTTCAATGGGCCAGCCGGATGAGTGGCACCTCAGGGCGACAAGGTCGCACGTCCGGTTTACTCGTCGACGATATCGGACTGGCCGGTGCGGTCGACCTTCCCAGCGGGAAAGTGGCGCTGAAGCGCCTTGCCAGCCAGTTCAATCGCCTCGACCAAGCCGTCGGTGTAGGCACCGATGCGGAAGTGTTGATGGAGTAGCTTGGCGAGATCGTCCCACCACGCCTGGCCGACCCGCTCGTGCAGCGCCTTGCCGCCGACCACGGCGAAGGTCTGGCTTTTCGGTGCGAGGAAAAAAAGAAGGCTGTTGTCGTCGACCGCCTTTTGCAGATGGCGTCGCGTGAAAACGGCCTGCGCCGCGGCGAGCGCATCGGGCACGGCCTTGTGCGTGATGCAGACGACGATGTCGCCCGACGTGCCGGTCTCCGCCTGGCGGATCGCGTCGTGAACGCGCGCGTGCTCGAGCTCGTCGAGGAAGTGACGCGTTTTCACCAGCTGCCTCCCGCGCCGCCGCCGGCGGAACCTCCACCACCCCCGCTAAAGCCGCCACCTCCACCACCCCCACCACCAAAACCGCCGCCACCCCAGCCACCGCCGAAGCCGCTGCCATAACCGCCGCCGGTATAGATATAGGGTCCGCCCAGAAACGCGGGAAAGAAGCCGCGCAGAATAAGCAGGAGGACGATGAACGCGAAAATATAGAGGCCGATATTGTTCTGTTCGTGCTGCTGGTTTTGGTCGGCAACCGTCTGGCCGTTTCCCTTATATTCGCCCTTGGTGGCCGCGATCATCGCCGCGACGCCCGCGCGCAGGCCACCGGCGTAATCGCCCTGCTTGAACGCCGGGGTGATCTCGTTTCGGATGATTTCCTCGCAGGTGATGTCGGGCAGCGCGCCTTCCAATCCGCGGCCGGTGGCGATGAACATCTTGTGGTCGTTGATGAAGACAAAAAGGACCGCGCCGTTGTTGTTGTTCTTTTGTCCGACTCCCCACGCGTTATAGGTCTGCGTCGAGTATTGCGACGCATCGGCCCCATCTGGCAGCGACGGATAAATGGCGACGACGATCTGGTTGGAGGTGTCGCGCTCGAATTGCGCGAGCTGCTCGTTGAGATCGGCGGCGGTGGCCGCGTCGACGATGTGGGCGTTGTCGTTGAAGTAGAGCTGCGGCTTGGGCGGCAGCGTCTCGTCGGCGCGCAGCCACGCCGTGACGCACGCGATGGCCAGGAGCAGGACCGCCGCTCGCACCGGCCAGCCGAATCGTCGCGAAGCTATCATCGGCGCCTATTTCGCGGGAGCGGCGTTCGTGTTGTTGAAATCGAACTTCACTGCGGGAGCGTTCTCATCGCCGGGCTGGGACTGGAAATAGGGGCGTACCGTGAAGCCCAGCATTCCTGCGTAGAGCACCGTGGGGAACGTTTTCACCGCCGTGTTGTAACCCTGCGCTGCCTGGTTGAAACCGTAGCGCGCGGTGGTGATCCGGTTTTCCGTGCCCTCGAGCTGGGTCTGCAGGTCGAGGAAGTTCTGGTTCGATTTCAGGTCGGGATACTTTTCGGAAACCACCAGCAGTCGCGACAGCGCGTTGCCGAGCTGTCCTTGCGCGGCTTGGAACTGGTCGAGTTGCGCCTGGCTGGTCGGCGCGGTGCTGGGATCGAGCTTGATCTGGCCGACGCTGGCCCGCGCCTGCGTCACCGCGATGAGGGTCGACTTTTCGAAATTGGCCGCGCCGGAAACGGTCTGCACGAGGTTGGGGACGAGATCAGCGCGACGCTGGTATTGATTTTCCACCTCGGCCCACTGTGAGTTGACCCCCTGCTGCAGGCCGACGAGATGGTTGTAACTGCCAATGCCGCCGATGACCGCGACGATGACGAAGAGGATGACGGCCAGCACGGCCACGCCGAGACAGCCAAGGATGTATTTGCCCATAAGCGTAAAAGGTTGTCGCCCGACTCTAACGGTCGCGCGGCGTTTGCCCAGCGATTTGCAGCGCCTACGGCGAGGCGACGGGTTGGCCGGCGATCTGCTTCCACTCGTCGGGTGTGTGGCTGTATTGATCCGTCACGACGCCCGAGGCGATGCCGATGTCGTACCCGAAGGAGATGGAGACGTTGATACGGTCGTAAGTGGAAATGCTGGGATCCGCCTGGAGAGCCAGGAGCGCGAGCTGGGCGGCCTTGACCTGCTCGGAAGCCGGGGGAGCCTTGACGTGCGCCAAAATTAAAAGGACGCGCGTGGTTTCAAGATGACCGGATTCCACCAGATAGGTCGTGCCGCCCGTGACCGAGGCGGCGCGGACGTCGCCCGTGCTCATGACGGCCTGCCTGACCGTGAGCATGCTTTGGAAGAAAGGAATGCGGACTAAAAGCGAACCTGCGGCGGCCAGCACGAGGACCAAGACACAGAGAACGGCAACGACGATGGCGTGCCCGCGCCACATGTGCGGAGCCAAGGCGGGACGAGGCGAGGAAGCGCGGACTACATACGTCCTCAGTGCGAGGTCGTGCACCATCTGGCGCGTATGGCGATTAAAGATGAGGAGGTAGGTGAAAGCCGCGAACCCGGCGGCGACGGGAATCATCGCAAGCGCGCCCATCCAAAGATTGGCAAAAAGACCATCACTCACCGCCTTGTTGAGGAAGAAGGGAAACGCCAAGACGAGATAGCGCAGGATCGAACGGCCCGGGGAGATGAGATTTCCCGCCGCGTCCTCGACGCGAGTGCCGAGCACGCGCTTGCCGAAGGTCTGGCCACCGCCGAGGGAGCTGTTGAGCAGGCCGAAGTAGGCGGTTGCGACAACCAACCCGATCAGGATGCCGCCCAGGCCCAGCGACATGTAAAAATTAAAGAGAAAATAGCCGGAACCGAAGCCGACCAGTCCAATGAAGAGGACATCGATCAGGAAGGCAGCGACCCGGCGCCAAAAGCCCGCGATGATCATGGGCGCGGGACCGGTCGCCGCTGGCGAGGCTTTCTCCAGCAGCGACCGGATCGACTCCAGCGGTTTCCAGTCGGCCATGCCCTCTTGCCAGAAAAGCGTGTCAGGCAGGAGCGTGCCGTCTCTCCAGCCGGTCTGGAGATAATCCAGTGGGAAAGGGCCAGTCTGCTTGCCGTCCTCGGAGAGAAAGTACATGACGAATCGTGGACCGAAGAGAATGTGTCGGCGGGACGCTGAAAACTAGTCGTTCTCCGCGACGGAAAGTTTCTTCACGTCGGCTTCCAGCGGGCGGCCGTAGGCGACGAAGCGGCCGTGGTGATGGACCAATCCGAGCCAGCTCGTATAGCCGCCGGAATACTGGGTGGGATTGAAGACGTAAACGTCGGGACCGTTGCGGTGGGGATTATAGAGGCCGTGACGGCCGCTTTGTGATCCGGCCATCAACCAGCGGCCGCTGGCATCGGTGCCGAGATAAATCATCACGTGGGTGATGGGCGGCTGACGCTCGGGTTTGTACGTGTTTTCCCAGAAGAGCAGGTCGCCTGGCTTGAGGTTGGAGCGCAGATAATTGCAGTCGGCAAAGCCGCGCGAAGTCATGGGCACGTCCCACGCCTTGTCCTGCAGGTGCAGGTAATAATATTGGTCCGAGGCGGTGCGGGGGAGCTGGATGCCTGCGGTGATGCGGTAGAGATAGCGCGTGGTATTCGAGCAATCCATCTCCCAGGAATGCGACTCGCCGTCCGGACGCCAAGGTTCGTCGTAGCCGATGCCGCGTCCCGCGAGATCGCGCGTCTCGGAGAGGAACCGATTTCCCCACTCGCCTGATTCCGACGTGTGCGAACCGCCGAAGAAGTTGGCGATCGCGCTGGCGAAACCGCTTCGCGGCTGGGTCGGCGTCGCGAGGATGGTTTCGGATGACGGACGGCCCTCGGCTGACGGGATTCCATTTCGGTGCGCGGAGAAGGTCTGGTCCTCGGCTGGCGCCGTTGTGGTCGCGACCTGCGGAATGGGCAGCAGGCTCGCCGGATGTTCTTTCGCGACGAGCGACGGCGGCAAATCGGTGGACGTTGTCGTGGGGCCGGTGGGTGTCGCGGATGTGATCTGCGAATCGTCCGAAATAACCGTCGTGGGCGCGGAGGACTCGTCACTGTCAATCCCAGCCGGCATCGGGCACGAGGCGAAGGTCGAGGGCGAGACGTCGAAATCCTGCACCGGCTGGGCGGCGGGCGTGTGGTGATGATGGATGCTTGTCGACGTTTTATCCGCCGCCAAGTGCGTGGATTTATCGTGGCTTTTCTTCGTCGTGTGAGTGCTTGCGACCTCGTGATGCGACGAGGGGACTTCGAGAACCGTGCCGACCTTAAGATGGCTGTGATGGATGTCGTTCAGCTTTTTCAGCGTCGCGATCGTGCAATGAAATTGATGCGCCACGCTTCCGAGCGTGTCACCCTTTTCCACGCGATAGGTGGAGATGTGATGAGACTCGGACGAGGAAGAGTCAGGCGAAGTTGAAGCTGTTGATGACGAAACAGAATCAGTGGAAGATGACGAAACGGTGTCGGCGCCACGCGCCAGCGATAGTGCGCCGCAGGCGGAAATAACCAATAGCATGTGGGGCCGATTGATCATAGGCAAAGGGTACCGAGACTTTTCACATAATTAAAGTAAAAACTTCCTCTAGTGCGACTAGGGCGGAGACTAGCGCGCGGGGCGGTGACCAGGTCAAGCTTTGGTGCGGTTAAATTTGAATTTTCTTTCGTTGCCGCAATCGCTGCGCCCGGTCTCCGCTCGTTACACGCATCATTCGCTTTGGGAAGGTCAGCGCCTTCAGAAACCGCGAGGTAGCTAGACCTGCCGGATCGAGCACCATTTTGTCGGTATGAAAAAATAGAGAGGTAAGAGGAAAACTCGGGCGCCTTTCAGGTTGCTCGAGCATTCAAAGCGGAGATCCGAGTTTGTGTAATTAAACTCGAGCTTTTCACTACGACACCAATCGATTGTCACCCAGATCTGGTGGGTTCCGACAGAGGGCGCGGCGACGATGACCGTTTTTCCAGATTTGACTTTGCCGACGACGTTTTCGTCGATGACGATCTGGTACGGACGCAAACTGTCCGCGTAGGCACTCTGGCGATGGACCGTTATCATGCGGCGAACAACATACCCAATACGGCCCGAGTTTCCCAAGCTTGTTCAGCGGAATACGTGGGCGGCCATGTCGCCAATTTGTCATGGCATTTGTCGGCGGAATCGCGCTCGCGTCTTGGCAGCGGAGCAAACCCCGGTAGGTTGGAAGCATGAAGCGGCTCGCCGGCCTCGAAACCGAGTATGGCTGTCTCGCTCCGGAATCGTTCGGGCTGCCGGCGGTTCCGACGCGCGTGCGCGACCACGTCTTCAAGAAGCGCAAGCTCGGCCTGATCGATTTGCACGACCGCGATTACGATGAGCCGGCGGGCAACGGCGGTTTTCTTTTTAACGGCGGCCGGCTCTATCTCGACATGGGCCATGTTGAGTACTGCACGCCGGAATGCCTCTCGCTTACCGACGTCGTCGCCTACGACCAGATCGGCGAGCACCTGCTGCAGCAGGCCCTGCACGAATTGCATCTCGATGGCGAAGTGTCGTTCCTCAAGAACAACATCGACCACTACACGAGCGCGACCTTCGGCTGCCACGAGAATTACCTGCTCAACCGCGATGCGCCGTTGACGCGCCGGAATGTCGATACGTTGCTCACCTTTCTCGCGCTGCGCATCCTGATGGTCGGCGCGGGGCGGGTGGGCATGACGCTGGCGCCGCGGCGTTACGGGCGCGGCGATGCGGGCGACTTCGTGCCCTACCAGGTTTCGCAGCGCGCTGATTTCATCCAGACCGACATCTACGAATGGGTGCAGTTCAACCGCGCGCTCATCAATGCACGCGACGAGCCGCTGGCCGATTATCGCCGCTTCCGGCGCCTGCATCTGCTGCTGGGCGATTCGAACATGCTGCCGTTCAACAACGCGCTAAAGGTCGGCTCGACCGCGCTGATGCTGGACCTGCTGGAGGCCGATGCGCTGCCCGCGCTGGCGCTCGATCAGCCGGTCGATGTCATGCGCAAGCTGTCGCACCAGCCGCGCGGCCCATGGAACATCCAGCTTGCCGACGGACGCCATTGCTCCGCGTTGGATGTGCTGGAGGAATTCCTGCAGGCGGCCAGCTCGGGCAAGATCGAGTTGGACGCCGACGGCAAATGGACGATCGAGGCGTGGAAGCTCACGCTCGACAAGCTGCGGCACGATACGTCCGCGCTCATCGGCAAGGTCGATTGGATCACGAAGCAATTCCTGCTGGAGTCATTCATCGAGTCGGAAAAGATCACGTGGCGCGACAATTGGCTGGAGAGCCTCGATCTCGAATATCACAACCTGAACCCCGCGAAGTCGCTGCTCGCGGGACTGCCCGGCACCGCTCTAAATCAGCAGGGCCTGCCCAACCTGGCGAAGCGCGATTTTCTCACGCAGCCCCCACCCGATACGCGCGCGAACCTGCGCAGCGAGGCCATGCGCACGATCCTGCACAAGAAGCTCAGCTACGTCATCGACTGGGACCTGATTTATATCGGCGAGGGGAAGCAGATTCATCTCGACGACCCGTTCGTGCACGACATCAAGACGCTGCACAGTTTTCGGCCCATTGATCATAAGTAAAATCGTCGCATGACCTCGATCTGGGTGGAGGTGACCGGAGAGCATAAACGGGCCAGCCTGGCCATCAAGGCGCTGGCCACCGAGGTTTCCGGGCCGCTGGGGTGGGATGGCGCGAAGCGGGACCGGTCGGTCTCGGAAGTTGTCTATATCGTCCAGTTTCGATCGAAGGCCCAGGCGGACCGTTTCTGCCGCGCGGTTGAAAGATTCGTCCCGCCGTCACTCGCACGGATTCATTCGTCTTGAGTGAGCCCATGGGCCGCATTTTGACGATTCATGTGCTCACGATATCAGGAGGCTTTTAGCTTCCAACTAACGATCAAACGTCGTGATCGCATGAATCGTCTGGCTGGCTTATAGTAGTGTCGTGCTCAACGGACTATCCGATTCCAATCTTGGCACCTTCTCCTCCTGGCTGCACTTCATCGGTTTCATCGGACTGGTCTGTGTAACCGTCTCGCTGGCGGGCGGCTACCTCGTGAATAGCCAGATGACCGCGCGAGCGAATCAGAAGGTGCAAGAGGAAACTCATCTGGCGCAGGTCGTCCAAACCGAGGTCGTCATCGCCGAAACCCGGAAAGCGGACGCCGAGCACAAGCTGGCTGAGGAGCTTGCGGTCAATGCGCCGCGGCAAGTCACCGAAGCGCAACGGCACGACTTCATCGCAGCGCTCAAGGACGCTCCCAAGGGGCGGGTCGAAGTCTATATCTATGATTATCGGGACCAGGAGGTTCAGGGTTACGCCGCTCAGATTCGCAATCTTCTCGTGCTGGCGGGCTACGACTGCGGCGAGAAAGTCCAGGTCAGCAACAAGCCCTATTCGCCGGAAGGAATTCTCGTGGTGGCCAAGGATCCCCGAAGCGCTCCCGAGCACGCCGGAGCTATCCAGCATGCATTTGGAGAAATCGGAATCGATGCCCCGGCCGCTCGCGATGAGAATCTGGACCTCGATCAGGTCATCGTCATCGTCGGCCGAAAATTCGAATAAGCTTCCGTGAGTTCCGCGGGCCTGGCTCCCTCAACCGAAATGGCGGCGGCGGTTTCTTGCCATTGTCCCGGCTGCCCGCTAGGCTCGACCCCTTATGTTACGCGCGGGAATCGTCGGTTTGCCCAACGTCGGGAAGAGCACGCTTTTTAATGCGGTCACCAGGACCCGCAAGGCCCAGGCGGCCAATTATCCGTTCTGCACGATCGATCCGAATACCGGCATCGTCACCGTGCCGGATGAGCGGCTGGCCAAGTTGTCGGCGATTTCCAAGTCGCAGAAGCTGATTCCGGCCGCGTTTGAATTCGTCGATATCGCGGGGCTGGTCAAGGGCGCGAGCGAGGGCGAGGGCCTCGGCAACAAGTTCCTCACCCACATCCGCGAAGTCGATGCCATCATCCAGGTGGTCCGTTGCTTCGAGGATTCCGACATTCTTCATGTATCCGGCACGGTCGACCCGGTGCGCGACATCGAGGTCATCACGACCGAGCTGGTGCTGTGCGATCTCGGCACGATCCAGAAGCGCAAGGAAAAGAACCAAAAGGGCGCGCGCAGCGGCGACAAGGTGGCCAAGGCCGAGCTCGACCTGATGATCAAGCTCGAGCCGCATCTCGATTCCGGCAAACCGGCGCTGATGCTGGAACTTTCCGACGACGAGAAGGCGCTGATGAAGGGCTTCTTCCTCCTTACGAGCAAGCCGACGCTTTTCGCCTGCAACGTGGCCGAGGGCGAACTCGCCAATCCCGATGCTAACCCGCACGTGCAGGCGGTGCGCGCGTATGTGAAGACGCATCTCGCGACCGAGGCCGTCGTAATCTCCGCGCAGATCGAATCGGATCTCGTCGACCTGAGCGAGGACGAGCAGAAGGAGTATCTGGAAGGTCTGGGCGTGAAGGAATCGGGCGTCGGCCTGCTCATTCGCGCGGCCTATCATCTGCTTGGCCTGCGGACCTATTTCACGACGGGCGAAAAGGAAACGCGCGCGTGGACGATCCACATCGGCGACAAGGCCCCGGCCGCCGCGGGCGTGATCCATTCCGATTTCGAGCGCGGCTTCATCGCCGCCGAATGCACCGCCTATGAGGAGCTGGTGAAGCTCGGCTCCTTCGCCAAGGCGCGCGAGGCCGGGCGCCTGCGGATCGAGGGCAAGGAATACGTTGTGCAGGACGGCGACGTGCTGGAGTTCCGGTTTAATGTATAGTTAACGTTCCGTCATCCCGAGCTTGTCGAGGGATCAGACACACATGGGTGAGCGCTCGGGCGTAGGTCTTGCATGGGCGTTGACGCTCGCAGGAAAACGGAACCGTGGCTGATCCTTCGACAAGCTCAGGATGACGGATTTTAAAACATGAAAACCTTCCGCCGCGTCTGGAAATATGCCCGTGCCTATCCGGGCATGGTCGTGGCCACGTTCGGCACGGCGATCCTGAGTACGCTGGCGGGATTTGTTTTTCCGCAGGTGACCGGGATGGTCATCGATAATGTGCTGGTGCCGCATCGCGCCGACCGTCTGCTGCCGTACGTGCTGGTGGTGGTCGTGTCGTTCCTCCTGCGCGATGGCTTGAATGGGCTGCGCATTCGCTTCAACAACACGTTCGAACAAAAGGTCATCCTCGACCTGCGGCGCGATCTCTACGCCACGCTCCAACGATTGCCGCTGCGCTGGTACGATCAGCGCGCCACGGGCGACATTATCACGCGCGTGATCGATGACGTGACCGCGATGGAACGCGTGCTCATCGACGGCGTGGAGCAAGGGATCATCGCGGTCCTGCAGATTGGCGGCGTCGGAATCATCATCTTCTCCATCAATCCGCGGCTGGCGGCGTGGATGCTCCTGCCGATGCCGTTCCTGGTTGCGGGCGCCATTTGGTACACCATGACCGCGCGGTTTCGTTATCGCGCGCAGCGCAAGGCGGCATCCGCCATGAACGCGCTGCTGCTGGACAACCTGCAGGGCGTGCGCCAGATCAAGACCTACGCCCGCGAGGAAAGCGAATTGACGCGGTTCACGACTTCCGCGCGGCTGGTCGGCGAGACGCAGCTTGTTCTCATGCGGACGTGGTCCTGGTACTCATCGGGCATGGCGTGCATCGGCGCGATGGGCAGCGCGATCGTGCTTTATGTCGGCGGTCACGATGTACTCTCCACGACCGGCTTCACCGCTGGCGACCTGGTGAAGTTCCTTTTCTTCGTGGGGATGTTTTACGCGCCGGTCGCCCAACTGCATTCGATCAACCAGCTTTACCAGGCGGGCCGTGCGTCGAGCGAACGCGTGGCCGAGATTCTCGATGCCGCGACGGAAGATTACGGAAGTGCGGATGCCGGTCCGTTCGAGCGCGCCACGGGTCAGGTCGAATATCGCCACGTCGAGTTTGCCTATCGCGCGGACGTTCCCGCGCTGCACGACATCAATATCACCGTGCGAGCGGGCCAGTGCGTGGCGCTGGTCGGTCCGACCGGTGCGGGCAAGTCAACGCTCGTGGCGCTGCTCAGTCGTTTCTACGAGGCGACTGGCGGCGAAATTCTGCTCGATGGTCGCGACGTGACGCAGATTCCGCTGCGCGAACTGCGCGAGCAGGTCGGCGTCGTGTCGCAGGAGACGTTTCTCTTCAACGGCACGATCCTCGACAACCTGCGCTTCGGACGGCCCGACGCCACGCGGACGGAGATCGAGGCGATGGCCCGCGCGGCGTGCGTGCATGATTTCGTGGCGAGCCTGCCCGAGGGCTACGACACGCACGTCGGCGAGCGCGGCGTGAAGCTGTCCGTGGGCGAAAAGCAGCGCATTTCCATCGCGCGCGCGTTGCTAAAGAATCCGCCCGTGCTCGTGCTCGATGAGGCGACGGCCAGCGTGGATACGGCGACCGAAGTGCTGATCCAGCAGGCGCTGGAGCGGCTCTTGGAGGGGCGCACCTCCTTCGTCATCGCGCACCGGTTGTCGACCGTGCGACATGCGGACTTGATCCTGGTGCTGCAAAAAGGCCGGATCGTCGAGCGCGGCCGCCACGACGATCTCTTGGAACGTGGCGGACTCTATGCGCGCCTCTGTCGCGCGCAATCGACCGACCGATTTTCGGAAGAAGAGGTCGGGGCCATTTTCTCAGAGGGATAGACGTCCTGCGGCGTCCGGCGTGCAAGCTGCTACGTTGAGGTCATGGGGACGGCATCGAAGATCAAGGGCTTCCTGATCGATCTCGACGGCACGGTGGTCGAGGCGAACCGGCTTATCCCGGGTGTCCTCGAAACGCTGGCGTGGCTGCGTGACCAGGGGCTGCCCTATCGCTTCGTCACCAATACGACGAGCAAACCGCGCGCGGTCATTCTCGAAAAGCTGCGGGGCCTCGGCCTGACGCTCGCACCCGAGGAGCTTTTCACTGCGCCGGTGATCGGCCGCGAATATCTGCTGAGCCGCGGGCTGACGCGATGCTTTCCGTTGATCAAGGCGTCGCTGCAGGTCGATTTGGAGGGGGTCGATCTGGTGACGGAATCGCCGCAGGCCGTGCTGGTGGGCGACATTGGCGACGAACTGACCTACGACAACCTGAATCGCGCGTTCCGCTTTCTGCTGGATGGTGCGGCCTTCATCGCACTGGCGCGGAACCGTTATTTTCGTGGCGAGGATGGGCTTTGCCTCGACGTGGGATCCATCGTCGCGGCCTTGGAATACGGCAGCCAGCGCGAGGCGATTCTGGTGGGCAAACCGGCCGGGGATTTCTTTCGCCTGGCGGGTGAGAATCTCGGCGTGCCGCCGGAATCGGTCGCGGTCATCGGCGACGATCTCGAGGCCGACGCGCTGGGTGGAAAGAACGCGGGCGGTTTCGGCATTCTCGTGCGCACTGGGAAATTCCGGCCCGAGCAGCTCGAAAAGGCCTCTGTGGCGCCTAACGTCGTGCTGGATTCGTTCGCCTCGCTGCCGGACTGGATGGCGTCCGGCGGTGATTCGTGAAGAACTTGACCGGGAATCACGCTGTGCGGCCCGCGTTTGCAGGCGGGAGTCTTTTCCGTTAGCCTGTGCGCGATGGACCATCCGATCGACGAGCTTGTCGCGCAATTGCTGGAATCGTACGAGACGTGCGGCGGCATCAAGCACCTCAGCGGCGCCAAGCTGCCATCGAAGAACGCCGTCGCGGCGCTGACGCAGGACCTGCTGCGAATTGTCTTTCCGGGCTTCATCGCGGAGGAGGACCTGACGTCGCTTAATCTCAAGAAGGAGACGACGCTGCAGCTCACCGATTTGCAGACCCGGCTCGAGCGCGAGCTGATCAAGAGTCTCGAGGCCCGGCCGGTCGCGGGCGAGACGGCGCTTTCGCTCACGCTGTCCTTCCTGCGCCAGTTGCCCGACCTGCGCTGCATCGTGCAGACTGACGTGGATGCTGCGTTCCAGGGCGATCCCGCCGCGCCGAATCGCGAGGAGGTCGTGCTGGCCTATCCGGGGGTCGAGGCCGTCGCGGTGTTCCGCATGGCGCATATCCTTTACACGATGGGTGTCGCGTTTTTGCCGCGCATGATGACCGAATGGGCGCACAGCCGCACGGGTATCGACATCCATCCAGGTGCGGAAATCGGCACTCACTTTTTCATCGATCACGGCACCGGCGTGGTCATCGGCGGGACGACGAAGATCGGCAACCGCGTGCGCCTTTATCAAGGCGTGGGACTCGTCGCGCGCAGCCTCGCCAAGCACGTCGAGCGCGACGACCAGGGGCAGGCCCTTGGCGGCAAGCGACATCCAACCATTGGCGATGACGTGACCATTTATGCGGGTGCGACGATCGTGGGCGGCGACACGGTGATCGGCGACCGCACGGTGATCGGCGGCAACGTCTGGCTGACTCGCTCCGTGCCGCCCGACGCCGTGGTGTTTTTCGAGTCGCAGCAGGTGAGCATCCATCCCCGCCAGCGCCTCGCGGGCGACTGGATTATTTGAGGAAGATACGATGAAGCGGTTTTACCTGGATGAGAATGCGACCACGCAGCTCGATCCCAGCGTGGCCGCGGTCATGGCGGAACTGGGCTCGGGGATTTTGGGCAACCCGTCGAGTCTCCACGGCGAAGGACGACGCGCGCGCGGCGAAATCGACTCGGCGCGCGATACCGTTGCGGCGTGGCTGAAGGCGAAGTCGTCGGAAATTATTTTTACGAGTGGCGGGACGGAAAGCTGTAACCTCGCGATTTTCGGGCTGGCACGTGCTCATCGCGGAAAGGGGCGGCATCTCATCACGGCGACGACGGAGCACCATGCGGTGCTGCACGCGTTCCAGGCGCTGGAAAAGCGCGAGGGATTTCAGGTCACTTATTTGCCGGTGGATCATGAGGGTCTTATCGATCCGGTGGACTTGGAAAGGGCGCTGCGGCCTGACACGATTCTCGTGTCAATCATGAGCGCAAATAACGAGACCGGCGTGCGTCAACCGATGCGCGAACTGGGTGCGATCTGTGCGCGACGCGATATTCTTTTTCACACCGACTCGGTGCAAAGCGCGGGCAAGGAGCCGCTCGATCTCACCGGTTGGCAAGTCACGGCGCTGAGCGTCGCGGCGCATAAGTTCCACGGACCGGCCGGCGCGGGCGTGTTGTGGCTGAAAGGCGGGGTGCCGCTGGTCCCGATCATGGAAGGCGGCGCACACGAGAACGAGCGCCGTCCCGGCACGGAGAACACGGTAGCGATTGCCGGCATGGCCGAGGCGATGCGTCGGCATGGCATGGTCGATCCCGCGGAGAGCATGCGGCAAGCGGCATGGATCGAAAATTTCTGGGCGCGGCTGGAGCAATTGGGCGATGTGCGGCGCAACGGGCATGCCGTGCAACGCCTGCCCAATACACTCAATATCACGTTTGACAGTCTTCATCCGGAAGAGTTACTCATCGCGCTGGATCTCGTCGGGCTTGCTGTCTCGAGCGGCTCAGCCTGCCTCGTCGGATCAGTGCAGCCCTCGCACGTGTTGGCGGGCATGGGGCTCGACTCCACGCACGGCGCGACGGTGCGCTTCTCCATCGGCTCGGCGATTCGTGACGAGGACCTGGATGAAATTGCCGATCGGGTGGAAAAGATCGTAACGCATCAGCGTGGCCTGCGCGCCACCCTGGCGGAGGTCGCAGCATGAGCCGTCCCGTTTCCCGTAAACTCCGCGTCGGCATCGTCGGTGCGGGAGGGATTGTCCGGCAACGGCATCTTCCCGGCTTGCAGGCGCTGCCGCAGGTGGAAGTGGTCGCGGTCTGCAACTCGCGGCCTGAGACCGCGCAGCAGATCGCCCGAGAATTCCACATCCCGGACGTGATCGACGACTGGGCCGAATTAATCGACCGGCCCGATCTCGACATTATTTGGATCGGCACCCCGCCGGTCCTGCACGCGCCGATCACGATCTCGGCGCTCGAGGCAGGCAAACACGTTTTCTGCCAGGCGCGTATGGCGATGAATCTGCGCGAGGGCCGGGAAATGCTCGCGGCGGCGCAGGCGCGGCCGCAACTGGTGACGATGCTCTGTCCGCCTCCGCACGGTATGCGCGGCACTCTCTTCTTCGAGAAGCTGCTGCGCGACGGCTATGTGGGCGAACCCTGGCATTTTCGGCTCGCTGCGCTCAACGGCCAGTTCGCCGATCCCCTCGCGCAGGCTCATTGGCGGCAGCGCACCGAACTGAGCGGACTCAACGTTCTGACGGTCGGCATTTACGCGGAGGTGATCGAGCGCTGGCTTGGCATGCCGCGACGGTTACACGCGCAAATGAAGGTCTCCGTTCCCAAACGCCACGGCCACGTGATCCACGTTCCGGACGTTGTCCATGTGATCGGCCAGTGGTCAAACGGGCTGGCCGGGGTGCTGGAATGGAGCGGGGTCGCGCAGTTCGCGCCAGAGGAGACGCTGACGATTTACGGTCGTGACGGCACGCTGGTGTATGATTTCACGCACGACCGCATTCTCGGCGCGCGGCGAGGGGACGAGGCCCTGCGTGAACTAACCGTCCCGTCCGAGCTGGAAAGCACTTGGACGGTCGAGCGGGATTTCATCCAGGCCGTGCTGACCGGTGGTCATCCCGAACCCAGCTTTGAGACCGGCGTGAAGTACATGGAATTCACCGAGGCGCTTCATCTGAGCGCGCGGGGCGGTCACGCGGTCGAGCTGCCGCTGCCCTGATTCGCCGGTCGTTTCCTCAATTGCCCGGCCCGGCCATTTCGGCTAGCGTCGGGCATTATGGCGATCTCCGCGTTCCGGTCCGAGCTGCAGCAGGCACCGGCGCTTTTCGAGGCCTACCTCGCACGGTTCTTCCACGACAACGCGGAACGTTACGCCTACGGCGATCTTTTCGAGCCCCTCTACCTCGACATCACCGAGTTTGTCGGCCGGCGGGGCAAGCGTATCCGCCCGATGCTATTGATGGGCGCCTACCGTACCTTCGGCGGCGAGCGAAAGGTGGACGATCCGGCTCTTTTGCAGGCCGCGCTTTCGCTGGAACTGCTGCACGCCTTCATCCTCGTGCACGACGACGTCATCGACCAATCGGAACGCCGGCGCGGACTTTCCACGCTGCACAAGCTGGTGGAGGAGCGGATGGGCAAGCAGGACGGCGCGGCACGCGTGGGTGAGAACGTGGCCGTCGTGGTGGGCGACATGCTTTTTGCCATGGCGCTCGACACGCTGCGCGCGGCCGATTTTCCTGCCGGGCGCCGCGATGCCGCGCTGGGCCATTTTCTTCGCTACATCACCGACACCGGTGCGGGTGAAATTTACGACATCCTGCTCGGCACGCGCGACATCGCGCGGGTCAGCGAGGACGACATCGCCCGCATGTACACGCTCAAGACGACCCGTTACACCTTCGAGGCGCCGCTGGTGCTCGGCGCGTTGCTGGCGGGCGTGGATGACGAGGTAACCGGTGAACTGTCGCGACTGATCGAGCCGGTCGGCCTCGCGTTCCAAATCCAGAACGACCTACTCGAGTACCAGAAGTTCAAGGGCGTGAACCGGCTGCAGCAGACCGACCTGCTCGAGGGAAAAAAGACGCTGCTCCTGCGCGCGGCTTACGACCGGCTTGACGATCTCGACCGCAGCTTCCTGCAACTCTGCCTGAGCACCCGCACCTCCAACGACACGTCGGTAAGCAAGATCGAGCAGCTCATCGACAAGTCCGGCGCGGTCGCGCTGCTCACCGGGCGCATGAACGATCTCTTCGCGCAGGCGGAAGCCGCGGTGGCCGGATCGTCCCTTACACCCGAACAGGGCGAGGGCTATCGCGAGTTGATTTCGCTCATTCGCCAGCAGACGCAGCACACCGGCGCGGATTGATCCGCGTCGGAACCCCTCCATGCCAAGCGTCCGTCCCGACTTGGTCGACCCGTCCCTGGCCGCTTCGCGCGCGGCGTGCCGCAGCATGACGGCGCTGCACGCGAAGACGTTTTATTTCGCCTCGCACACGCTGCCGCCGCAGAAGCGGGCCGATGCCTACGCCGTTTACGCCTTCTGCCGGCATGTGGATGATCGCATCGATCTCGCGCCGGACGAAGCGGCGCGTGAAGCGGGTGTGGCGGAACTCAGGACGCTGCTGGATTTGGCTTATGCGTCGGGCAGCGGCCGGGCTGACGAGCAGTTTCCATGGCTGCGGGCCTTTTGTGAGACGACGCGGCGCCGGGCGATTCCACGCGCTTATTTCGACGATCTCATCGAGGGCGTGGAACTCGATCGTGGGCGCGTGCGAATCGAGACGTGGGAGGAACTGGAGCGCTACTGTTACCTCGTCGCGGGAGTGGTCGGGTTGATCATGGTACATGTGCTGGCCGAGCCATCGCCGGAGAAGCTCGGACCCGCGCGGGACCTGGGTACGGCGATGCAGCTCACCAATATCCTGCGCGACATCGACGAGGACTGGCAGCGCGACCGCCTTTATCTGCCGCGGCGCGACCTGGAGAAGTTCGGCCTGACCGAGGATGATATCGCCCAGCGCCGCCTCTCCGATTCGTTCCGCGCGCTGATGCGGTTCGAGATCGGCCGCGCGCGTTCCTATTACAACCAAGCCGAACCGGGCATCCGGCTGCTGCCGAACGACGGCTCGCGCCGGACCGTGCAGCTCATGAGCACGATCTACGGAGCGATCCTGGACGAGATCGAAAGGGCCGACTACGGCGTATTCGGCCTGCGCTGCCGGGTTTCATTTCCGCGAAAACTCTGGCTAGCGGCGCGGGTCTGGTGTCGCTAGTTTCAGCTTGGGCGAAAATGATTCCGGCGAACAAGAACGACATTTTCGATGCGGTCCTTTACCTGTACTTCCGCTGGCTGACGCGGCGTGCATTCAACACCATCGCCGCGCGCGGCCTGGAGCGGCTCCGCAGCCTGCCCGACGACCGGCCCGTGCTTCTCTTCTGCAATCACACCAGCTGGTGGGACGGCGTGATGATCTATCTGCTCACCCGCGAGATGAAGCACAAGGCGGGTTACCTGATGATGGAGGAAAAGCAGATGACTCATTACCGCTTTTTCAGCTGGCTCGGCGCGTTCTCCGTGGACCTGAGCAGCCCGATTCGCTCGGCGGCGGCACTGCGTTACGCGCAGCGGCTGCTGCAGGTGAACGACACCGCGATCTTTATTTTCCCGCAGGGCCGCATCTGCCGCCGCAACGAGATGATCGAGGTGAAGCCCGGCACGGCGTACCTTGGAAAGAGCGCCCCCCAAGCGCTGCTCGTTCCCATGGCCATGCGTTATGAGTTTTTTCGCGATGACCGTCCCAACGCGCTGATTGAGATCGGAGAGCCGTTCCCCGGCATCGAGTGCGACGAATGGCGGATCGCCCACGATTGCAACGAGACCTATGCGCGCGTGAACCAGTCCGCGCGCGAGCAGGATCTGACCGATTTCACACCGCTCTTCAAGCCGCGCCTGTCGCTGAACAAGCGCTGGGAGTGGGTGAAGCTGCTGTGCACCGGCCGACTGCGGGAATTCACGCCGACGAATTGACCGCCGGTGTTACGTTTCTATTTCCCTGTGGTGGTCGGATTGACCTGCACGTCGGGCTGGAGATGGATCACGTGGGTCGAATCCAGGGCTTGATTCTCGGTTGGCGGCGGGATAGTCGCCCCGCCCCAGAAGACGCGCCACGGCTTGGCCGCAAGCGTGGCGGTGAGCGCCTTCGCATTGTAGCTGACGACCTTCAGGTTCTCGGTCGCCACGGCGAGGCTGCTCATCATTTCCTGGATGCGTTCACGTCCCTCAGGGGTATTGAAATTGCCCAGGACGTTATCGCCGTCCAACAGGAGCTTGTCGGCATGGCCGATCACCGGCTCAAGATCGGTCGTGATCTTGTTCATCCGTTTCATGACCGGGCCGAGTTGCTTCAGCGCAGGCTGTAATTGGGAAATCAATACCTTGGCCTGGCTGAGCGCCTCGCCCGCGGGCTGGATGAGATCAGACAAGTCGAAGGGCATCTCGCCCTGCAGCGTGGCGTTGTCGGCGAGGTCGGGGCTGTCGTGATTGGGGCCCGGCGTAAGCAGCACGTATTTGGGCGAGATGCCGAAGCCGTCCTGCTTGATCGTCGCCCCGATGTCGTCGCCAAGTTCCAGGCTCTTGTCGACCATGACGACCACCTCGACACAATTAAAAAGACCCGTATGCGGGTCCTCATCCTGGTCCTTACGCGGGATCAGCTTCACGGCGATGACCTTGCCGGCGTGGGCGCCGGCGAATTTCACCTCGCTGTTCGGTGTGATGCCCGTGGCGTTGGGGAACTTGATCGTGTAGGTGTTTCCCGGTGTGCCGAAGGACCACTTGCCGATGGCGAAGCTCAGGGCTGCGCACATCAGCACGGCGGCGACCAGCGCGATGCCGGCGATAAAGGCGTTGATTCGATTGTCTTTCATGGCGTGTTCCTCACGTAGTCTGCAGCAGGCGTTTTAGATAGTCGTCCTTGGAAAGTTTGAACGGGATGGGGCCGTCGGCCTCGCCGTTGATGAATTGCCGCAGGATCGGGTCCGGGTTATTGCGGATTTCGTCCGGCGTGCCTTGCGCGATGACGCGCCCCTCGAAGAGCATGATCATCTGCGTCGCGATGCGAAAGGCGCTGGTCATGTCGTGCGTGACGACGACGGCCGAGATGCCGAGCTTCTTGGTCAGGTCGACCGTGAGCGTGTCGATAACGGCGGTCATGACCGGGTCGAGGCCGGCCGTCGGCTCGTCGCAGAAGAGCAGGTCGGGATCGAGCGCCAGCGCGCGCGCCATGCCCACGCGCTTCTTCATGCCGCCCGAAATCTGCGCGGGCTTGAGATGCTCGAAACCGGTCAGGCCAACGAGCTCGAGCTTCAGTCGCACGACGAGATCGGCGATGCCGGAAGCTACATCGCTCGATTCCAGGATGGGCAGCGCGACGTTCTCTCCCACCGTCATCGAGTTGAAAAGGGCACCGGTCTGGAAGAGCATCCCGAAGCGCTTGCGGATCTTTGACATTTCGTTGTCCGTAAGCTTGGTGATGTCGGTGCCGTCGATGAAAATCTGACCCGAGTCGGGCTTGAGCGAGCCGATGATATGGCGCAGGAGCGTGCTTTTGCCACAGCCGCTGCCCCCCATGATGATGAGGATCTCGCCGTGCTTGAGCTTGAAACTCACGTCGGAAAGAATCTTGCGCGGGCCGAAGCTGCGCGTGAGATTGCGCACCTCCAGGGCGTAGGGGCTCTTGTGCTTGTCGTCGCTCATACGAAATAGACCAGGGCGGTCAGCAGGGCATCGGCGGCCAGCATGCAGGTGAGGGAGGTGACGACCGATTTCGTGGTCGATTTGCCGACGCCCTCCGCGCCGCCTTCGACCTGGATGCCGTAGAAGCAGCTGACCGTGCCGACGACCCCGCCAAAGAGCAGCGCCTTGAGCAGGCCAGTGAAGAGGTCCTTCTGCTCGACCGCGGCGGTCGAGTTGGATACGTAGAAGATGGGATCGAGATGGAGCGATGTGACGCTGATCAGCCAGCCGGCGAAGAGACCGGTGCCTTCGCCGAGTACGGTTAGCACCGGCATCATGATGATCATGGCCAGCAGGCGCGGCACAACGAGGTACTTCACCGGATCGATGCCCATGACGCTGAGCGCCTCGATCTCCTCCGCCACCTTCATCGTCCCCAGCTCGGCCGTGATGGCGGAGCCCGACCGGCCAATAACAATGACCGCGGTAATCAGCGGCCCGATCTCGCGCAGGATGGAAAAGGCCACGAGGCTGGCGACGAGGTCCGTTGCTCCCAACTTCTCGAACTGACCCGCGCCTTGAATGGCCAGGACGATGCCGAGGAGAAAATTGGCCAGCGCGACCGTGGGCAGCGAGGCCACGCCGATCGCGACCATCTGCGCGGTCAGCGCGGAAAGCTTCCATTTGCGTCCGCCGACCAGCGGCGAAAAAACACCCGCGAAGGCGCGGAAGCTGAGGTTAAAGTAGGCGGTAAGCATGCCTCAAGCATTCAAGGCCGCGAGGGCCGTCGGAACGTCGGGGTGGAGGGAGAAAATCTGCTCGAGACGCACGATCTCGAAAACGTTCTTCACGCGGGGGCTAAGCGAGGCGAGGGCCATCTTGCCGCCGTAGCCTTGCACCGACTGGAAATACTCGATGAGCGTGGCCAGCCCCGACGAGTCGATGTAGTTCACGCCGCTGAAATCGAGCAGCAGTTTGGGCGTCTTGTGCGTCGACTTGGGCTTGAGAAACTCCCGCAGCTTGGGTGAGCTTTCCAGGTCGATATCGCCCGATATCGAGACAATGGGTACGTTGTCTTCGGTCCGCTCGGTAATTTGCATCACGCTACAGCTATCAACCTTCCGAAATGAAGAAAGCTTTTTCGGGTGGTGAAAGGTTCTTCCATGGCAAAACGGAATCGGCGCTTGAGCGAAAATTCAAACCGTGTACGAAGAATTTGGTGCGGGTCGATTATCAACGGATTGCGGACGAGGCGTATGAACGTCGGGATGAAGCTGAGCTTGGCCGATTGGATCGAACGACCCTGGTGGGTCTTGTCCTGATCACCTCGCTGGTGTTGCTGGCCCTTTTTCTGCCGGTCATTTTGGTCAGTGATTTGTCTCACCAGACCTTGGTGGAGACCTTGTACGGAATGTTGCACGCGGTGGAGCTACGCATGTCCGGTTTGTAGGCCGGATGGAGCGGCGGTCCATGACCGTCGTTACATGGAGAAGATCGCCTTTTCCCGACTACACCGCATCGGGATGCAGCTCCAGCCGCTGGCTCAGATAGCGTTCGGCGCGCATGATGGCTCGGAATTTGATCAGGTCCTCCTCCATCGAGCCGCTCAGGATCGTGTACTTATAGAGGCGCCAGAGTTTTGATTCCTCGCGGCCCGTGGCGAGTCGCTGCTGCACCTGCTCCTCGGTCTCCGTCCCGCGCTTGCGAAGCCGTTTCTCCAGCTCGTCGATCGTCGGCGGCATGATGAAGACATCGACGAGCGAAGTGCGCACGAGCGGATCATCGGTCTTGCGGATGGTGGAGGCGCCCTGCACGTCGATGTCGAGCAGCACGTCGGTGCCGGCCGCGAGAGCGACGGTCACGTTGCCCTTGAGCGTGCCGTAATAATTGCCATGCACGAGCGCGTACTCGAGCATCTCGCCCGCTGCGATGCGTTGCTTGAAATCCTCATGCGAAAGGAAATGGTAGTCGGAGCCGTCGACCTCACCCGCGCGCGGCGGACGAGTGGTGCAGGAGACCGAGTAGATGAAATCGGGCGTGGCGCGAAGATTTTCGCAAAGGGTCGTCTTGCCCGTGCCCGAGGGCGCCGAGATGACAAAGAGAATACCCTGCCGTCGAAACGCGCCGTTCATTCGATATTCTGAACCTGCTCGCGTAATTTTTCCAACTCCGTTTTCACCACCACGACGATCTGGCTGATGGCGAGGAAGTTGGCCTTGTTGCCGATGGTGTTGATTTCGCGAAACAGCTCCTGCAGGAGGAAATCCAGCGTGCGACCGACGGGTTCCTTGCGCTGGAAATGGCCCAGGAACTGGTCGAGATGACTCCGCAGCCGGGTCAGTTCTTCGGAAATGTCGCTGCGGTCGGCGAAGAAAACGATCTCCTTGAGCATTCGCTCGTCGGACGGCGCGATCTCCAGTCCCGCCTTGGCAATGCGGTCGAGCAGCGCCGCGCGGTGATGCGCCACGACCTGCGATGAGAGCCGCTCGATTTCCCGGACGTTTTTCTGGATCGAGAGCGTCCGGGTGCGCAGGTCGGCGGCGAGTGCCTTGCCCTCCCGCTCGCGCATCTGGACGAAATGCTTGAGCGCCGTCTGGAGCGCCTTGTGCAGCTCGCGCCAGACTGCTTCCACGTCCAGCTCCACCTTCTCGGCCTCCAGCACGCCGGGGCCGCGCAGCACCTGCTCCAGCGTCACGTCTCCACCGAGCTTGAGCGACTTCCGCAACTCCTCGAGCTGACCGCGATAAGCGCGGGCGGCGGTGAGATTGATCCCGGGCTGGCCGCCGGACCGGGCATGAAGCGCCACGGCGACCGTCAGCCGACCCCGCGAAATATGGGCATTGATCTCGTCCCGCACGCGCGGTTCCAGTTCGGCCAGTTCCCGCGGCAGCGAGAGCGAAATTTCCGCCTGCTTGCGGTTCACTGAGCTGAGTTCCACCGCGATCTGCCGTCCCTCAAAGCGGGCCGTGCCTCGGCCATATCCGGTCATGCTGCGCATAGGGCCTTTGTTAGCGGCCCGCGCCCGCGTGTCCAGCGGGGCGGAAAAAGGGTGCGCAACTACAGGGAAATTTAAACTTCGACCTCTTCCTCTTTTGTCACGCGCACCGGATGGTCCTCGATCGGGCGGAAGCGCAGTGCATTGAAGCCGCGTTCGGGGAAGGGCGGCACGTTCGACTTCGGATTATGGATGCCGAGAAGATAGACGCCAACTTCGCCGGGGCTCGACGACTGGTAGTCGACGCCGAGAAAAACGCCGCGCACGACGTACACCGTGCCTTTCTTGATCCACGCGGTGTAGAACTGCCGTAAATGGGCGGGCGCTGAATCGTCCACGCAAACAACTTTTTGGCCTTCCTTCATGCGCTCCTAAACTAGCACTTTTTTGTCAGTCAGGGAAAAGAGAATGAGAAAGGTTGTCGGGAAGGTACCGCCGGGCCTCCGCAGTTAGGTTTGACGACCCGCCGCGAAGTCTAAACACTCCACGGGGTCATATGTCCTCGACCAAGCCGATTGTTATCATGGGTGCCGGGCCTGCCGGTCTCACCGCGGCCTGGGAGCTGACCAAGGGCGGTTTCGACGTCACCGTCTGGGAATGCGATCCGACCTACGTCGGGGGCATCTCACGCACGGTCGAGGTGGACGGCTTCCGGTTTGATATCGGCGGCCATCGCTTCTTCAGCAAGTCGGAGGACGTGAACAAGGTCTGGCGGGAGATCATGCCCGACGACTTCATCGATTGCCCGCGCCTCTCGCGCATCTACTACCGCCGCAAGTTCTTCAACTACCCGCTCGAGGCGATGGAGAGTTTCCGCAAGCTCGGGCCATTCGAGGCCGTGCGGATCGTCTGCAGCTATTTCAAGGCGCGACTGAAGCCGGAACGTCCGGAAACGAGTTTTCGTCAATGGGTGACGAACCGCTTCGGCAAGCGGCTCTTCGACATGTTCTTCAAGTCCTATACGGAAAAGGTATGGGGCATTTCCTGCGACGAGATCAGCGCGGACTGGGCCTCGCAACGCATCAAGGGCCTCGATCTCTGGGCGGCGGTGACGAGCGCCTTCAGCGGCAAAAAAGCCGCGCCTACGGCCAAGACGCTCATCCGTAATTTTTTCTATCCGCGTCTCGGCCCGGGCCAGATGTGGGAAACGGCCACGCGCAAGATCACCGCCCAAGGCGGCAAGGTGATCCTCGATCGCAAGGTGGTGACCATTCACTGGGACGAAACCGGCGTGACGCACGTCACAGGCGTGAATCATCTCGGCGAGATGTTTCAGCAGGAGGGGAGCTACTTCATTTCGTCGATCCCGCTGCAGGAATTGATGCTGGCGCTCGATCCGCCCCCACCGCCGGAGGTCAAGGCCGCCGCGAAGGCGCTGCGTTACCGCGACTTCCTCACCGTCTGCCTTGTCGTGAATCGCGCGGACGTTTTCCCCGATACATGGATCTATATTCACGATCCCACGGTGAAGGTCGGCCGCGTGCAGAATTACAAGAACTGGAGCGCCGCGATGGTGCCCGACCCGAAGCTCACCTCGCTCGGCATGGAGTACTTCTGCTTCGAGGGCGACGGCATTTGGACGGCGACCGAGCATGACCTCGCGAAGCTGGCCATCCGCGAGGCGGTGCAGATCGGTCTCGTGCGCGAGGACGAGGTGAAGGATGCCTTCGTCGTCCGCATGCCCAAGGCCTACCCGATTTACGACCAGGAATATCACAAGCACGTCGCAACCATCCGCGCCTGGGTCTGCCAGTTCCACAACCTGCAACCGGTGGGCCGCAACGGCATGCATCATTACAATAATCAGGACCACTCGATGATGACCGCGATGCTGGCGGCAAAGAATATCCAGGGTGGCCACTACGATTGTTGGGAAGTGAACACCGAGGCCGAGTACCACGAGGCCGGGGAAAGCAAGGCCTGACGACATGCCAGACCGGTTCGAGCTCAAGCCCACGCGCAAGCGCCGCCGCAACGCGCCGAAGACACGCGCCTTGCGTCCGTCGCGTGGTGGGAGTGGAGGGAACTCGACCCTGCCTTACTGGATCGCCGGCGCGCTTGCCGTCGTGCTGGTCCTTCTTTTCGTGATCGGCATGGAGACGTCGAGCATCCGCTCCTATTTCGCCGGGTGGCAGTCGAACTCCATCGCTTCGGCGGAATTGCCGCTTCCCGAACAAACGCAGGAAGACGAAGCCGCCCAGCATCAGCAGGAAAAGCTCGCGCTCGAGAAAAAGCGCGAGGCTGCCGCGCGCGCCAAAATCGAAGCCGCGCAGGCCAAGGCCAAAGCGGAGGCCATTGCGCAAAAAAGTCCCCCGGTGATCGCCGACCTCAATGAGATGACCGAAGAGCAGGCCGCGGCTGCTGCCCGCACCGGTTCGAATGGGACCACCCCGCGCGTCACGCCCGGCGAGCCGCTCCGCGCCCTGCCGATCGATCCCAACGTCCTGACCCCGGAACGCATCGCGGCCTATCAGGTCGCGCTGGAACGCATGCATTTTTCCTGCGGCTTCATCGACGGCGACCAGGGCATGCGCACCCAGCGCATGCTCCGCGCCTTCCAACAAAGCCGCGGCCTGCCCGTCACCGGCGTGCTCGACACGGCCACGCGCGCCGCCATCGGTGAACCGGGCGAGCCGTTCCTCAACTACACGGTCACCCCGGCGGACATCGACGCGATCATGCCCAAGCCGGCGACGTGGCGCGACAAGGCGAAGGCCACGCGGCTCGGCTATAACAACATCTGGGAATCTCTCGCGGAGAAATTCCACTGCACGCGCGGCTACCTTCGCCAGCTCAATCCTGACGTGAAGGACCCCGTGGCCGGGTCGGACATTATCGGCCCGAAGGTCTATCCCGCCGCGCCCTATCCGCACGCCGCCTCGCTGCGGGTGAACCTGGGCGAGACCTCCATTGAGGCGCTCGACGCCTCAGGCCGCGTCATCGCGTTCTTCCCGTGCTCCATCGCCAAGGACAAGAACAAACGGCCCAACGGCCGCCTCGTCGTGAAATCGGTCGTGCCCGATCCCGACTACACCTTCGACCCGGAACTCTTCAAGGACTCGGCCGCGGAAGAGCACATCACGCACAAGATGACGTTGCCGCCCGGCCCGCGCAATCCGGTCGGTACGGCCTGGATCGGTCTGAGCCTTCCCGGCTACGGCATCCACGGCACGCCCGAGCCGGAGAACATTTCCCGCACCCAGTCGCACGGCTGCTTCCGCCTCGCAAACTGGAATGCGAACAAGGTCCTGCGGATGGTGCGCGTCGGCACGCCGGTGGATGTTGAGCCGTAGAAGCCGCTAGAAAATGCGCGCGGCGGAATGCCGCAATCCGGGGAAAAGCATATATTCTATAAGTCGGCGTGTTTTTCGCACACACCAGACTCCGAGACCAATTTCCAAGCCGACCCGCATAGCATCCAAAAGAATCAAGGCGGATTGCCAGCGACTGGTATTTCCCTGCCAAAGTTGAAGGAAAAAAGGGCCGAGCCAATGCTCGCCAATGAAAAACACGATCAAGTAGGCAAGAACGACAGTCGGAGCAATGACCCCTACCGAAAAATGACATAATGCTTGGTAAGCTCCGTATACCGTCGCGCTGGAGAGAAACAGCGGCAAAATCATCAGCAGAACAAACGCCGAATCGAAAGAGTTAAATCGGAAATTCCAGAAAAATACCGCCAGAAAATAACCGCCGATGAGACCAAAGACCGCCCAAAACACCTGAACGGTGTATTTGAGCGTCCGTGCCATGGATGTCGCCTCAATACTGCTTCCGCGTCATGAAAATCGCCAGGGCGACGACAACACAGGCACCGACGACGAAGGGTCTAAACGTGATGCAGACATTCAGCACGTTCGACGCGGTGGGACCCAGCCGCTGCCACCAGGTCCAGCCATCCGGATGGCCGAAGACGAGCCCAAGCGCAAAAACGATCAGGAACGTGGCGAACAGATTGCGGAACATGTTCATGGCGGTGACGCCAGTGAAATCCTGCCGTGGACGGGAGTCAAGCCCGCGCCGCGTCGGCCAGCAGGCTGCGGGCGAGGGCGCGTGAGGCTTCCGTCTGCCCGCCGAGCATCCGCGCCAGTTCCTGCTCGCGGTCCTTGCCGTCGAGCCGCGTCAATTCCGTGACGGTGCGGCCCTGCTTCGTTTTCTTCTCCACGGCAAAATGGCTGGCGCCCTGCGCGGCGACCTGTGGCAGATGGGTGATGCAGAGCACCTGATGCGAATTCCCCAGGCTGCGCAGCTTGCGCCCGACTTGCGCGGCCGTTTCGCCGCCGACGTTGGCATCCACCTCGTCGAAAATCAGGATCGGCACCTCGTCCACCTCGGCCAGCGTGGTTTTCACGGCCAGCATCACGCGCGCCATCTCGCCGCTGGAGGCGATCGCGCGCAACGGCCGTTCGGCCTCGCCCGGATTCGGGGCAAAGATAAACTCCACGTGGTCGGCGCCGGACGGTCCCGCCTGCGGAGCGGGCGTGAGCTCGATCGCGAAACTCGCCTTCTTGAAGCCGAGCCCGCGCAGTTCCTGCTCGATCTTCTCCGCCAGCGTCTTCGATATCTTGCGCCGCGCCTGGGTGAGTTTCCCGGCCGCGCCGTCGAGCGCCTGACGCGCCACCTTTTCCCGCTGCGCCAGCTTCGCGAGGAATTCGCCGCTGTCTTCAAGCGCGGCCAGCTGGGCGGCGGCCTTCGTGCCGAACGCGATGACCGCTTCCACCGATCCGCCATACTTACGTTTGAGGCTTTGCACGAGGTTGAGCCGGTCCTCGAGTTCGCGCAGTTGCGCGGGATTGAGGTCGACCCGCTCGGCCCGCGCCTGCACCGCCTCGAGCAATTCGTTGAGCTGCGCGATGGCCTGCCGATTGAGCGCCTCGACCTCTGCGATGGAGGGATCCATGCGCTGCCACGCGGTCAGCGCACGCTCGACCTGCGCCAGCTGCGTCATGACCGAGCTTTCCGCCTCGCTGACCAGCGACCCGATGATGCCGGCCTGCTCGACGATGTTCTGCGCGTTCGACGCGGCGCGGTAATCATTGTCGAGCCGCACGTCGTCGCCCGGCTGCACCTTGGCCGATTCGATCTCGCGTACCTGATGTCGCAAGAGAGAGAGCCGCTGTTCGCGCTCCGCCTCGCTCATTTCCAGCGACGCTTTTTCCTGCTCGATGTTGCGCAACTCACGATGGGCCGATGCGCAGGCCGCTCGCAGCGGACCGAGCTTACCGAAGGCATCGAGCAATTCCGCCTGCTTGTCATTGGCGAGAAGCGATTGGTGATCGTGGGGACCGTGCACGTCGACCAACCGATCTCCCAGCGTCTTGAGCACCTGCAGCGGCACCGGGCTGCCGTTGATGAACTGCCGGTTCGTGCCGGTCGCGGAGACGGTGCGCTTGAGCAGCAGCGCGCGTCCGTCGCAGGGCTCGGCACCCGATTCCTCGAGCAGCGCGTTGATTTCCTTCAGCCGGGGCGCGTCGAGCAGTTCAAGCTCGGCCTCGACGGAGCACGCGTCGGCGCCGGAGCGGATCAGCGTCTTGTCGGCTCGCTCGCCAAGCAGCAGGCTCAGCGCGTCGATCAGGATCGATTTGCCCGCGCCGGTTTCGCCCGTGAGCGTGTTGAAGCCGGGACCAAGTTCCCACGTCAGGTCGTCGATCAGCGCCAGGTTGCGGACGCGCAGCGAAACGAGCATGGCGCAGGCTACATTCCGTTTTGCGCGGGTGAAATCATGTTTTTAGGCGTGGTGGAGCGCCTTGAGGAAGTCATCCGCTCCGCGCGCCGCCCGGGTCGCGGTGGAGAAGCAGCCCTGCAGCAGGTAACCACCCGTGGGTGCGTCCCAGTCGATCATTTCACCCGCACAGAAGATGCCCGGCAGACGCCGCAACATGAGATTCTCGTCCAGCTCCGTCCAGGCCACGCCGCCCGCGCTGGAGATCGCTTCTTCCAGCGGTCGCGGCCCGCGCAACGAGACCGGAAACGCCTTGGCCAGTGCGGCCAGTTCATGCGCGGAGGAGACGAAGTGCGTCAGCAGGAGAGCCTTCGTGGCAGGGCTTAGCTTCCACGCTCGCGCCGCCGCCTCGACGACGTTTGCGCCGTTCGGAGGGAGCTTCGCCTCGAGTTGTTCCAAGGTAAACGCGGGCTTCAGGTCGATGGTCAGGCAGGGATTTTCCATCGCGCGCAGAGCCCGGCTTAATTGATAAAGCGCACCGCCCTCCAGGCCATAACGCGTGACCAGCAATTCGCCTGCGACCGATTCCGCTCCGGCGCGGACTTGAATGTTCTTGAGCGGCTGCCCCTCGGCGGTGGCGAGAAAATCAGGAGACCATGCGACTTCGTAACCGCAGTTCGCCGGGGCGAGGGGAGTGACGGCGATACCTGATCCTCGAACAATTGGAATCCACGCGGCGTTCGAGCCCGTTTGCGGCCACGACCCACCGCCCATGGCGAGGACGACGGCATGGGCGTGGAGTGTCGAATCGCCGTCTGGTGTCCGAAACGTTGCCGTCCAATCCACACCCGCCTGCTCAATTCCGATCCAATCATGGCGCAATCGGAAATCCACTCCCTGTTTCTTCAAGCGCGCGACCCATCGGCGAAGAAGCGGCGCGGCTTGTTTGGTGTTGGGAAAAATGCGGCCACTTGTACCGATGAACGTCTCGATGCCCATTCCTTCGGCCCATGCACGCAACTCCGCAGGCGAAAAACCGGCAAGTAAATCACGCCAGCGGAAATCGTCACCGTAACGCGTGACGAACCGCTCGATCGGCTCGGAGTGGGTCAGGTTGAGTCCGCCCCGGCCCGCCACCAGGAACTTGCGCCCCACCGATGGCATGCGGTCGGCGACAACCGTCCGCCAGCCCGCGCTTGATGCGATCTCGGCGGCACGCAGGCCAGCAGGGCCGCCGCCGATCACGAGGATGTCGCAGGTATCCGTGGGCATGGCGCACTATCTTCGTTGCGTGTCTTCGCTTGTCGAGGTCGCGCGAGATTTGAACTCGCGACTTCTTCCACCCTCCGGGCTTGTCGCGTGGCCGATTCTGGCTCACCTTGGATGCATGTTGGGTCGCGTTGTCAGTCTCGCCGAAGCAGCTGAGTTCCGGAAGGAACTGCGTGCCGACGGCCGCACCGTGGTGGCCACGAACGGTTGCTTCGATCTGCTTCATGTCGGCCATCTGCGCTACCTCATGCAGGCGCGGGCGCTGGGCGATTTTCTTTGGGTCGGTCTCAACGGCGATCAATCGGTGACCCAGTTGAAAGGGCCCGGCCGGCCGCTGGTGCCCGAGGCCGAGCGGGCCGAACTGCTGGCGGAGTGGCGCACCGTTGACGCGGTCACGATCTTTCCCTCCGTGCGCGCGACCGAATTTCTGCGCATCGTCCAGCCCGACATCTACGTGAAGGGCGGCGATTACACTCCCGAATCGCTCGATGCGGAGGAAGCCGCCGTGCTGCGCGAATGCGGCGCGCGCATCGAGATCGTCAGCCTCGTGCCGGATCATTCGACATCGTCGCTGGTGAAAAAAATGACGCGGTCATGATCCGTGTCGAGAACGCGAGCAAGCTTTACGGCCAGCCCGGTGCCGATGGCGCCGCGGTCCACGCGCTCAACGGCATCAATCTGCGCATCGCCGCAGGCGAATTCGTCTCGATCATGGGTCCGAGCGGCTGCGGCAAGAGCACGCTGCTGCATGTGCTGGGCGGGCTGGACCGATTGACCAGTGGCGAGATTTTTCTCGATGACCTGGCCATTCACCAACTCGATGAAAATGGCCTGACCGACCTGCGCCGCCGCAAGATCGGGTTTATCTTCCAATTCTTCAATCTGCTGCCGACGTTGACGGTGGAGGAAAACGTCCGGCTGCCGGGTCTGCTGCAAAAAGTCCCGGCGGCGAAAATCGAGGAGCGCAGCACGCTGCTGCTGGAGTCGGTCGGACTGACACATCGGGCGCGGCATCGCCTCCACCAGCTTTCGGGCGGCGAGATGCAGCGGGCCGCGCTGGCCCGGGCGCTTCTGCTTCAACCGCCCGTGCTCCTGGCCGATGAGCCGACGGGCAATCTCGATTCCGAGGCCAGCGCCGTGGTCGTGAACCTGTTCCGCAAGATCGGCGAGACCCACGGCACGACGATCATCATGGTGACGCACAGCCGCGAGGTGGCGGCGTCCGCGCATCGGATGATCACGATGCGGGATGGGAAAGTGGTCAGCTAACTTCCGGCTTCTTGTTTTCGGGAAGCCACGGGCATTGCGGATTGATTCGTCGAATCATCCGGCACCATGTCTTGTTTTGGAATGGCGCCAATACAAACGGAGCGATGATATACCCTACGGTACCTGCAGCGGTGGCCTCGAATGCCCTGGAAAGTGACTTGTTCCACGAATTCGAATCCATGAAATGATTCGAGACAACGAAAATAAAATAGAGTGCCAGAAAAAACCAAAGGAAAGATTTCCAGTCTCTCGAAAATCTCTTGTTCTCGGGTAGAGATTCCACCGTCAGAAGATACAAGTTTGGCCTTTCCCGTTCAATTCTAAATGGGAAAGCAAAAGGCCCGACTCGCGTCGGGCCTTTTCAATCTGCAACGGTCAAAGACCACCGCGACAGTTTAAGCTTCGGCCGCGGGCTGACCGGCCAGCGTCTCGCCGACCTGGAAGCGGGTGAAGCGGCGGATGACGATGTTCTCGCCGAGTTCCGAAATCTTCGCCGTGAGCAGGTCGTTGATCGTCTTGGTGTTGTCTTTCACGAACGACTGCTCGAGCAGGCAGACGGTGCTGTAGTATTTGTCGACCTTGCCGGCGATGATCTTCTCGATCACGGCGGCGGGCTTGCCCTGGACCTGGGCACCGGCGACATCACGCTCGGTGGCGAGGATGCTTTCGGGCACCTCGTCACGCTTCACGTAAAGCGGCGCGGCGGCGGCGACCTGCAGGGTCACGTCCTTCACGAAGGAGCGGAAGCTTTCGTTGCGGGCGACGAAGTCGGTCTCGCAATTAATCTCCACCAGCACGCCGACCTTGTCGCCGACGTGGATGTAGGAGCCGATCACGCCTTCCTTGGCTTCGCGGCCAGCCTTCTTCGTGGCGGACGCGGCGCCTTTCTTGCGCAAAATGACCTCGGCAGCGGCGAGATCGCCTTTCGCTTCGGCCAAGGCTCCTTTGCATTGCATCATGCCGACGCCTGTCTTGGCGCGGAGCTGCATGACGAGTTTCGGATCGATGTTATCGGTGGCGGCAGGGGCGGGAGTGCTCATGGAATATCAATGGTTGAATTCGAGGGTCAAAGTATACGGCGGTCAATAGACCGCCGCTACAGGGGTAATTAGGCCGAAACGCCGGTGAGCGATTCTTCCTCGACCGGCTTGACCGAGTCCTTGCCCAGCGAGCCGGACTTCATCGAGCCTTCGATGATGGCGTCGTTGAGCGCCTCGAGGATGACGCTGATGGAACGGATGGCGTCATCGTTTCCGGCGATCGGATAATCGACGAGATCCGGGTTGGAGTTCGTGTCGGCAATGGCGACGACGGGAATGCCCAGGCGGCGCGCCTCGGCGACCGCGATGGCTTCGCGCGGCACGTCGACGATGACGATGGCGGCGGGATATTTTTCCATGTCCTTGATGCCATCGAGATTGCGGTGCAGCTTCACGTTTTCGCGGCGCATGACCGAGACTTCCTGCTTCGGCATCTGGTTGACCTTGCCGCTCGACTCGAGCTCATCGATCGCCTTCATGCGGGCGACGCTCTTGCGGATGGTCGTGAGATTGGTGAGGGTGCCGCCGAGCCAGCGCTCCGTGACGTAAAGGGAGTTGCTCTTGCGGGCGAGGTCCTTGATGGTTTCCTGCGCCTGCTTCTTGCAGCCGACGAAGAGGACCTTCTTGCCCGTGGCGGCGATTCCCTGAAGGAAATCCTGCGCGGCCTCGAGCTGCTTGACCGAGTATTCCAGGTTGATGACGTAGATGCCGTTGCGCGCCTCAAAAATGAAGGGCTTCATTTTCGGGTTCCAGCGCTGCGTGCGGTGGCCAAAGTGGACGCCTGCGTCCAGGAGTTCCTTGATATCGACTCGGTTCATGTATTCTTTCGGTTTATGACCGGCAGGGCCGGCTTCCGTTTCTACGGAATAGGGTTTTTGTTATTGTGCCGGCAGGACCGGCGTTACCCTCGTCCGGCCAAGGCCGGATTTCGGGGAAAGGAAAGTATGCCCGAACCGCCTCGGGAGGCAAGAACGTTTCCTTGGCCTGGACTGGGGCCAATTATCAGATCATCCGAAGGCAAGCGCGTGGCGAAAAAGCGCCGCGCCTGCAGGAGCCCTTGCGTCGTTCCGCCGCGTCTGACACATTGACCGGATGCCGGGGTTTATTCAGGACAAGGTCAGACACGTGCCGAATCATCGCAGCTCCAAAGAGGAAAAATGACGGAGACGCACGATACCAAGCCCTTCCTCGCTCATCTGGAGGATCTCCGCTGGACCATCATCCGCTGCCTGGCCGCGCTGACGGTGGGCATCGTCATCTGCGCGTTCCTCGTGCGGCAGATACTGACCGCGCTCTACCGGCCGCTGATTCAGTCAGGCCACGATCCCAAGGTCTTCCTGCGCACGCTCAGCGTGGTCGATCCTTTTTCCATCCACATGGAAATCGCCATCTTCGGCGGACTCATTCTTGCGCTGCCGTTCCTGCTCTACTTCATCGGCCAGTTTTTGCTGCCCGCGTTGACGGTCGAGGAGCGCAAGCTGCTCGGCCCGATCTTCGCCGGTGGTGCGCTGCTGTTCGCGGTGGGCGTGAGCTTCTGCTACTTCCTCGTCCTGAAAACGACGCTGCAGTTTTTCCTCTCCTACAGCGATTATCTGGGTGCGAGCCCGATGTGGACGCTCAAGTCACTCGTCGATTTCGAGGTGCAGATGCTGGCCGGCTTTGGCGTGGCGTTCGAGATGCCGCTGGTGATCCTGGTGCTCAATCTCATGGGGCTGGTCAGCGCCGCGCAACTCGCCTCCAAGCGCCGTCATGCTGCGTTCATCATCTTCATCGCGGCTTGCTGCATCATTCCCTCGACCGACCTCTTCTCGCTCTCGGTTCTGAGCGTGCCGATGTATCTGCTCTTCGAGCTTTGCATCATCATTGCGCGGATTATGGAGAAGCGGAAAAAGGTGACCGTCTAAGAACGGGTTGAAGAAGGGTCCGTCATCCTGAGCCTGTCGAAGGATCAGTTCTGCCTCAGTGGCCGAACGGAAGAACCGGAACTGATCCTTCGACAAGCTCAGGATGACGGAGCGGCGGAAATCGTGCCCGTCACGGAACCACTTTTACATCCGTCACAAACGCATTCTGTTGAATGTCGGCAAGCTTGAGCGGCTGTCCGCCGATCACGACGTTCTGAAACGTGACGTCGTGCACGGCATGCGCCGCATCAAAGCCAATCAGCTCCGTCCACGGTTGCCGGCCGGTTGGCTCGGGAAACGTGATATTGCTGAAGACGATATGGTCGGCATGACCACGCTCCGGTTGCTTGCTCCACACCGCGGTACCGATCCAAACCGACATCAGGCGGCGGGCTTCGTCGGCTCGGATATGGTCGAACGTGACGTTGGTGACCGGGGCCGAGTCGCAATTGTAAATACGCAGCAGCCACTCGCGGCCCTTGTCGTGGATAATATCGCAATCCGAGAAATGCACGTCGCTGAGCGGCTCGCGCAATTCCGCACCCAGGCTGAGCGCGTGGGCGAATTCGTTCCACAACACGCAACCGGTGACGGTCACGTCGCGCAATTCGCCCTGGCCCTTGTCGGTCTTCAGCACGATGAGATCGTCGAAGGTGCGCACGAAGCAATGGCTGATCTGCACGTGGCGACAGTTGCAGATGTCCATGCCGTCGGAGTTGCTGCGCCAGCCGAAGATTTTCACGTTCTCAATCTTCATGTTGTCCGAGCGGCGCGGGCAGAGCGTGAATTCCGAGGAATCGCGCAGGATCACGCCTTCCACGGTCAGGTTGGTCCCGGTCGCGCCGAACAGGGAGCGGGTTTCGCGCGGACAGAGGCTGCCATCGATGATCCCCCGACCGCGCAGCGTTACGCCGTTACCCTGCAGATCGATGATCGTTTCGCGCGGATTGACCGGGCCGGCCTCGCCGTAAACGACCGCACCCGCCGCGACATAGATGGTCTGGCCCGACGTGGCCTTGACGCTCTGGACATGGTGAACTCCCGGCCCGAAGTAGATCACGTTGGGATCGTGCGGATCGGGCACGTTCGTCTCGACCGGATTCGCGAAGAGATGCAGGGAATCGATCCAGTGACCGTTGATCTCCACCGTGAACTGGCCTGGATGTGAGAGCGGAAACGTGACCGTGTTTCCGGTAATGACCGGATGGATGCCGGCGGAAAGCGGCAACACCGTGACGGCGGTCACGGGTTCCTGCGCGCTGACGGTGACCTGGACCGTGCCGGTGAAATCAAAGCTGGCGAATGACGTGAGTGCGGTTTGCGCGATGCTGGCCTGCGTGGAGAGTTTCTGGCGCTGCTCGGGGGTCATTGAGCAGACGCGCGCGGGATAAACGGCCACCGGCGTCTTCTCGACCTGAACCGTGAACTCGGTGCTTAGCGGCTCCCCGGCCGGAGCGGGCGCGGCGATTACGCTTGCGGCTTCATCCGCACTCGCCGCGCTTACGCCCAAGACGAACGAGACCAGCAGCAGGTTCGGGGCAAGTCCACACCGCATGAGCGGAGCTTCCTCGGTGCCGTCCGGTGTGTCAAATGCTGAAACCAGCGCGATCCTCACCCGGTAGCGAATCGCGATGCGAGATCGCCTCGGCCAGCTTTTGAAGCTGCTCCAGGCATTTCTCCCGCGTCAGCAGGTCGGTGCGGATTTCCAGCGTGGGCTGGGTGGGAGGCTCGTAGGGCGAATCGATGCCGGTGAAGTCCTTAATCTCACCCGCGCGCGCTTTTTTGTAGAGCGACTTGGGATCGCGCTGCTCGCAGATTTCCAGCGGCGTGCTGACGTAGACCTCCGCGAACGGAATGCCCGCCTTGCGGATGATCGCTGCCGCGTTGAGTCGGTCCTGTGCGAAGGGCGAAATGAGCGAGGTGATGACGACGAGTCCCGCCTCGGCCATGAGCTTCGCCGCCTCGGCCGCGCGCCGGATGTTTTCCTTCCGGTCCTCCGCGGAGAAACCGAGATTCGCACCGAGGCCGTGACGCAGGTTGTCACCATCGAGCAGCGTCGTCGCGACGCCTTGGCGGAAAAGCCGCGACTGAAGCGCGACGGCGAGCGTCGATTTGCCGGAACCAGAAAGCCCGGTCAGCCAGATCACCGCGCCCCGATGGCCGAAGTGGTCGATACGCGCCTCGGTCGAGATCGGGTCGTCGGTCCACGAGAGATGCGCGCTGCGGATGGCGTTCGCCGCCGGTTCGTACTGCGCACCGAAGATCACGCCGCCGCCGCCGATGCGGCCGTCCTGCACGACCACGAAGCGGCCGGTTTCCTGGATCTCGTCGGCGTTGTCAAAGGCGAGGGGGCGCCGCGTACGGAAGACGAGTTCCGCGACTTCGTTGCGACCGATCTGCGGCCGCGTCTCGGCCAGGGGCGCGAGCGTGGCCGAATCCATCAGGCGGTCGACGCGATCCAGTCGCGCCTCGACCTGCTGTGTGGCGAGCTTGAGCGTGTAGCTTTTGCCGATTTCCAGCGGCTCGTGCGCCAGCCAGAAAACGCGCGCGGAAAAGGAGAGACCCTCCACCGGCCCGTGCTCGCGATGCGCGCCAATGTGGCCGCGCTCGACGAAAATCTGTTCCTCCAGCGTGATCGCGACTGACTGGCCGGCATAAGCGCGCGTGGGCGCGGATTCGCTCGCGGGCCAGACCTCGATCGACTTGATCTTGCTGACCTTGTGGTCGGGCGAGAAAACGATCTCGTCGCCCACGGCGAACTGGCCCGATTCGATGCGGCCGGCGATCAGGCGCCGCGCGTCGAAGCGGTAAATATCCTGCACGACGAAGCGCAACGGCTTCTCGATCGGCGCGGGCGGCTGCTGCAGGTGATCGAGCGCCGCGAGCAGCGTGTCGCCGTTGAACCACGGCATCTTCTCGCTCGGTTTGACGATGTTGTGGCCGTGCTTGGCCGACATCGGAATGAAGGCGAGCGGACGGATGTCGTACGGCTCGAGGAACGCACGGTAATCGCGCTCGAGATGTTCGAACTTCTCCTGCGAAAAATCGACCAGGTCCATCTTGTTCACCGCGACGAGCACCTGCTTCACGCCGAGCAGGGAGAGCAGGTAACCATGGCGGCGGGTCTGTTCCTGCAGCCCTTCCTGTGCGTCGAGCAGCACGATCGCGGCGTCCGCGCTGGCGGCGCCGGTGATCATGTTCTTGAGGAATTCCTTGTGGCCGGGCGCGTCGATGATGACGTAGTTGCGCGCGGGCGTGCGGAATTGGATCTGCGTCGTATCGATGGTGATGTTCTGCTCCTGCTCCTCGAGCAGCGCATCTAGCAGGAAGGCGTATTCGAAGTCCATGCCCTCGGCGATACATGCCTGGCGAATCTGCTCGATCTTGCCGTCGGGCAGGGAATGGGTGTCGAACAGTAGGCGGCCGATCAGCGTGGACTTGCCGTGGTCGACATGGCCGACAATGACGATCTTGAGTTTCTGCGTGTCTTCATCGACAGCAAGGGGAGCGGAGGCGTGCATGGGAAATTACTGGGCGGCAGAAGTGTGCGGTTCGCCTAGCGGCATGATCATGGGAGGTATCAGGTTGGTCCAGGTAAGCGTGTCTTGAACAGATATCGCCACCGCGACTAGAGAGACCGAAATCAGAGCTGCACGGAGACCACGAACGACGGCAGCTGAAATCACAGCAATGATCGGCAACAACACAGCGACGATCATCCACTCGAAACGAAATCCAATGATGAACGTCGTCAGCGGCGGGAGAATCTGGCCCGGGAGCGCCGTTTTGAAAATCTGATTGAATGTCGGCAAATAAGAGCAGACGCCGATGTTGAAGACGCCGAGAGCCACAGTCAGCGAAGCAGCGAGAAAACGAATGCCAAACGCAAGCGAGCGAAACTCGCTCGGAGCGTCAAAATCAACGGAAGTGTCGTTGCCGTCCGCAGCACTCACATGAACCCCTTCGCCCGCAGCTTCTGCATGGCGTTGCGTTCGTGGTGATCCTGAGCGCGACCGGCGCGTTCGCTGGTCTTGGTCACGGACAGCTCGGCGAGAATCTCGTCGATGTTGGAGGCGTTGCTCTCCACCGGCTTGGTGATCGGCCAGCAGCCGAGCGAGCGGTACCGCTTGCCGTCGCGGGCAAAGTACATCTGCGGGATCGGAATGTTGTTCTTCTGGATGTAGCGCCAGATGTCGCTCTCGGTCCAGTCGAGCAGCGGCTGCACGCGCACATGTTCGCCCGGCTCGACTGACGTGGTGAACTGGCCCCAGAACTCCGGCGGCTGGTCCTTGTACTCCCACTCGTACTGGGCGTTGCGCGGCGAAAAGTAGCGCTCCTTGGCGCGCGTGGAGTCCTCGTCGCGGCGGATGCCGGTGATGAGCGCGTCCCACTTGTATTCCTGCAACGCCTGCTGCAGCGCAACCGTCTTCAGCTCGTGCGTGACGGTTACCGGGTCATGCGTCTCGTAGCCGACGCCCCGGGCGCGCGCTTCTTCGTTGATCTTGATGATGAGCTTGAGCCCGTATTCTTTCGTCGCCCAATCCCGGAACGCGAGCATCTCGGGGAACTCGTAGGTCGTGTCGATATGGAGGAGCGAGAAGGGGATATGGCCTCCGAACGCCTTCTTGGCCAGCCAGATGAGGACGTTGGAGTCCTTGCCCATCGACCAAGGCATGGCGATGTTCTTGAAGGCGTGCTGTGCCTCGCGAAAGAGAAAAATGGACTGGTTTTCCAGTCGGTCCAGGTGTGTCATGGGGAAAGGTGATAGGGATAGGGGGTTTTCAGGAAAATGCAAGTCGTCTGCCCCGCAGCCCTGCAAGCGGCTCACACCTCCGAGCCAGCCCTGAAAAGAAGAAAAACTTACCAAATCATGACTTTGTAGGTTAGGTTTCCCCTCTAAAACAAACCAAAGGTCACAGTCATGCCGTTTGCACGTATCGATCTCATAAAAGGAAAAACTCCAGAATACCGCGCCACCCTGGCGGATGTCGTTTATCGAGGTATTGTCGACGTGCTGAAGGCACCAGACGGCGATCGCTTCGTGGTCATTAACGAGCAATCGTCTGACAATTTGATTTACGATCCGAACTTCCTCGGCTGGAACCGATCTCCTGACTTCATCTTGATTCAAGTGACGAGCACCGTCGGGAATAACAAAGAGTCGAAACTTGCCTTCTACCGCTACATCGCCGACGAACTGAAGAAGAAGCTATCCGTCCGTCCTGATGATGTGATGATCAACATGGTCTTTGTTGATCGATCGGATTGGTCATTTGGCAATGGGGAACCGTGGACCTAGATTATTTAAAGCGGCGAGCGGAGGGAGAGCAATGAGCTGGATTTCCACTCCCGACTCCGTCGCCATCGAGGGCTACGGCTATGATGCGGCCCGGCGCACGCTCGAGGTCCAGTTCAAGAGCGGGCAGACCTACACCTACTTCAACGTTCCCGAAAGGGTATTCGACGCGATGCAGGATGCGCCTTCCAAGGGCCATTTCGTGACCGATCATTTGAAGGGCAAATTCGAGTTTCTCGACAAGCGCGACGTGGGCCGTCCCAAGCGCGACCTAGTGCGTCCGCGCGTCCGGGTGCGGCCGCCCCGTCAGTAGCCGCGAGAGGAAATCGCCGTCGGAGAAGCGGGCCGGATCGGAGAAGCGGACGATGACCAAACCACGCGAAGGGATGATGTAGAGACGCTGTTTGGACGTTCCCTCCGCCGCGTAAATATCGCGCGGACCGCCCGAATCGAGCTGCTCGCCATCCATCGCCGGTTGGAGGTCGCGCATGGGCTGGCCGCCGGTTTCGGGTCGGTTCAGCCAGAAGCTCATGCCATAGGCCGGGTTGGTGGATGTGCCTGTAAAAAGCTGTCTAACAAGCTCAGGATCAATGAGTAGTTTTTTATTTCCCGAAAGCTCCAGCAGGATGAAGTCGCCCAGTTTTTTCCACTCCTGCGCACTTAGTTGAATGCCCGCGTGCATCAGTGGATGACCCGATTCGTCCCGGTACCAGGATGCAATATCAATATCGAGCGGGTCAAAGACCTTGTCCTTCATGTAGTCCTCGACGGACCTGCCGCTCGGCGCCAGCTTGCGCCGCAGGATTTCGCCCAGCGCCTGATAATTACTGGGGCCATAGTGAAAACGCGTGCCGGGTGCGGCGACCAAACGCGCGTGAACGGAGGCTGCCATTTGATCGCGGGCATCGCCGATCATCTCCCCGGAGGGATCGAGGCCGCTGGTCTGGTTGAGGAGCTGGCGGATGGTGATGCCGCGCCGCCGATCGTGCCGCCATTCATCCAGCGTCAGGCTGGCCGGTTCGTCGAGCTTGAGCAGGCCCTCCTGCGCGGCGATGAGAAAGGTCAGCGCGACGAAATTCTTGTTTCCGCTATAAATCCGATGCGGATCGTCCAGCGACAGGCCGGATTCGTCCGTATAGATCACGCGTCCGTTTTGCTCGATGAGCAGGCACAGCCCGCCATGGCTGCGCGAATAGCGGCCCGCCATCGCGGCGTGTTCCGGCGTGATGGGCGCCGATGCCTGCGCGACCGCCAGCCAGCCCGCGGCGAGGAGGCAGGTCGCGGTCAGCATGCTATTCCTTCCGCAGGATCAAGTCCGCGATGAAGACGATCCAACCCATGATCAGTAGCGTGCCGCCAATGGGCGTGACCGGCCCGGCCCACCAGAACGTCGGGTAGAGCGCGAGGATGTAGAGGCTGCCGCTGAAAAGAATCACGCCCACCAGCCAGCAAATGGCCGGCCCCGGACGCACCTTGGCCGACAAAGCCAGGAAGACCAGGGCGTGGACCCATTGGTAAAAGATACCGGTCTGCCAGACGTCCAGCGTGTTGTTGGCTATCAGGACCGGCCGGAGAAAATGCGCGCCGAACGCGCCCAAAACCACGCCGAGCAGGGCGAGAACGGAGCCGAAAAGCTGCGCCGTGCGAGGTGTCATGCGTCTGGCCTTCCGCTGAAAGCACGCGGAAGGTCACTAAGCTAGCTGACGGAGCTTGTCACGCCAGTCTTTTTCTGATAAAAAATAAGGATGATCACGGATTCCCGGCTTGCCCGTCAAACGGCGGAACGCCTCATCGGTTCGCGCGCGCAGCTCCTTAAATTTCAATGTCTTCTCGGTTTCGACGGCTTCGTCGATCAGATTTTTCAGGTGGTGGAGCAACGGCAGTCCCCGACCAAGTACACGCCGTTTTCCACTCTAAAAACATTCGGCGCGAAGGTTTCCGCGGCCGCGGGCAAGAGCGCGAATTTTGAGATCGTCTCGCAGACGACCAAGCTCGGCGGCAACGGCCCGATCATGTCCTTCGCGCTAAGCACGCTCGGCGCGCCGGTCCACTACGTTGGCATGTTGGGTTATCCGGAAATCCATCCCGTCTTCGCCGAGTTCGCCAAGCGGACGAAAGTTTATTCCATCGCCGAGCCGGGCTTGACCCAGGCGTTTGAATTTAGCGACGGCAAGCTGATGTTCGGCCAGCACGGCACGGTGCACGAGGTGTCGTGGGAGACGCTGAAAAAGCGGCTCGGTGACGTGACGTTCCAGAAGCTGTGGAACCAGGCCCATTTCGTCGGCATGATCAACTGGACGATGCTGCCGCATCTCTCGGCCATCTGGAAGCGGCTGCTCAGCGACTACATGCCGTCCAAGCCGACCGCCCGCAAGCTGATGTTCTTTGACTTGGCGGATCCGGCCAAGCGTCTTGATGCCGACCTGCACGCCGCGCTGAAGATCATCGGCGAGTTCCAGCAACACAACGACGTCATCCTCGGCCTCAACGAGAGCGAGAGCCAGCACGTCGCCAAGGTCCTGCGCCTGAAAAAGACGCCGAATAATCCCAAGGGCACCGCGTCGCTCGCCGCCGCGATCCGCGAGAAGCTCGAGATTCACACCTGCGTCATCCACCCGATCGGCTACGCCGCCGGCGCCGACGCGCAGGGCGAGGTCTTCGTCAACGGACCCTACACGGCCAAGCCGAAGATCAGCACCGGTGCGGGCGACCACTTCAACGCCGGTTTCGTCATCGGACGCCTGCTCGGTCTGGGCGTCGCGCATTCGCTGCAGCTCGCCGTCGCCGCCTCGGGCTTCTACGTGCGTCACGCCGTCAGCCCGAATCGCGAACAGCTCGTGCGGTTCCTGCAGACGCTGTAATTCGGCTGTAGCGGCAATCCCCGCGCGGGAGCGCGAGGATTTATGGCGAAGCGTGATTTGGATGGGCCGAAGGCCAATCGATGACCGTCGTCCGAAAAGCCCGGCATCAAATATGATGCCGGGCTTTTTTGTTCCCTCGTTCTCAAGTTGCACTTGGGAATGCCCTTGTTTTCGAAGCTATGCTTGGGGCCGCGGACCAGGTGCGATACGCCGTGTATGAAGTAACGTTTTTTCGGTGAATCGTCCGTCGCCCGGAGGTCGACGGCTACCCGAGTCAGCGCGAAGCGCAGCTTCGCGGAGGGCAGGAGCGTTCCCAAGTGCAACTTGGGAACGAGGAAGGCGAGCGAAGGTCATCGACCGCCGTTACAGGAAGACTTACTTCCGGCGTGCCTGCTTCATCGCCTGGTCGATCTCGCGCTTGGCGGCGGCCTTCTTGAGGTCCTGCCGCTTGTCGCGCGCGTCCTTGCCGATGCCGACGCCCAGCAGCACCTTGAGATGTCCGTTCTTCCAGTACATCTTGAGCGCAACGAGCGTGCGGCCCTTGACCGCGATGATGCCAAAGAGCTTCCGGATTTCCTGCCGATGCAGCAGCAGCCGTCGCACGGCCTTGGGCTCGTGGTTGAAGATGTTCGCCTGCTTGTAAGGCTGGATGTCGAAATTGTAGAGCCAGACCTGGTTTTTCTCGATGCGCGCGAAGGCGTCGGTGAGGTTGCCCTGGCCCGCGCGCAGCGACTTGACCTCGGTGCCGCGCAACACGATGCCGGCCTCGTAGGTCTCGAGGATTTCGTAATCGCGCCCGGCCTTGCGATTGGTGATGAGGTCCTCGCCCATAGCCCTTCAACAAAGCCGCAACGGCTGCGGATGTCGAGAGGCAATGCCGTCATGAAGGCAAGCCGACGCCGGCTCGGCGTCGGCGTTTCCCCACGGCATTACCGTTCCATCGCCACGCTCAGCTTGAGCGAGAGGATTTCAAACGGGCGCAGCTTGAGCTTGATGCTGCGCGCGCCGGCACGGATCGGCGTGTCGCCTTCCTCAAGCAGGTTCACACGCGCGGCCTTGGCGATCTTGCCGTCGATGGTCAGCGTCGCTTCCTGGTGCGCACCGTGCGATTCGTAGAAGCGCAGGATGAGCTCGTCGGAATCTTCCGCCTTCTTTACCGTGTCGAGCACGACGCCCGGATTGTCCACGCTGAAGAAGCTGCGGGTTTGCGCGGGCAGCGACGTGGTCTGTGCCCGCAGCGGCTGGTTGAACGCCGCCGCGGCCGGAATGACTCCTCCGGTTTGCGGGCCGCCTTCGTGCGGGAGCAACGCATAGCGGAAGTGATGCCGGCCCATGTCGGCGAGGGGATCGGGCGACTTCGGCGAGCGAAGGAGCGATAGGCGCATGACATTGCCGTGGCAGGCGTAGCCGTACTTCGAATCGTTGAGCAGCGCGACGCCGTAATTCGGCTCGGACAAGTCGGCCCAGCGATGGCCGCAAACCTCGAAGCGGGCGAAATCCCACGTCGTGTTGAAGTGGGTCGGCCGCCGCACGTGGCCGAATTGGACTTCATAGGTCGCGTAATCGCAGCGCAGCGCGAGCGGGAACTCGACCTTGAGGAACTGGTCGGTCTCGTGCCAGTCGGCTTCTACCTCGAAGTCGAGGCGCGGCGATTCGGCGTCGAGCGAGACCCAGAGCGTCATGGTACACTTGGCGTTGATGACGATTTCCGCGCAGACCTTGGCGCGGAGCGGTCCACGTTCGACGATCTTCAGGTTCCGCACGACGCCCACGCTTTTGCGCTTCTCCAGGTGGTGGATGTCCATGTCCCACGCGTCCCAATTCGTGGGCTTGTCCTCGAAGAGAACGAACTGGTTGCCGCGCGTCGCGGCGGGGACGATTTCCCGGTCGCCATGACGCTTGTCGACGAAGCTGACTAGATGCGCGTTCGTGTCGAAGCGCGCGAAGACGAGTCCGTTCTCGAGCGTGAAGCCGAGGTCGGTCTGGTCGAGATTGACCGGCGCGTACGTCTTCTTCACAGGCTGGGCGACCGCGTAGCCGTAGGCGGGCGCCTCGAGCAGCGCATGGCCTTTTCCCGTCGGCAGGTCAACGACCTCGCAGCGGGGCCAGCTCAGCGTATTGAACGCGGCGAGATTCGCGCCCTTCGTCTCGGGCAGCAATTTGTCGAGCGCGGCGGAGCGCAACTTCGCCGTGGCCGCGAGCACCTCCTTGTAGTGGCGCGCCGCGTCGACATAGACCTCGTTGATCGACGAGCCCGGGATGATGTCGTGAAATTGGTTGAGCAAAACTAGCTTCCAAATTTCATCGATTTGCCGGTGCGGGTAGCGCGCGTTTTTGATCTGGGAGGCCAGGGCAGCCAGCAGTTCGACGTCGTGGAGTGCTTCCTCGCTGCGGCGGTTGTCGCGCTTGCACGCGGCCTGCGTCGTGTAGGTGCCGCGATGCAGTTCGAAGTAGAGTTCGCCCGACCAGACAAGCGGATCGACAATGTCGGCCGCGAAGCGCGGGAAAAATTCCGCCGGCCCACGGTGCGTCACCTTGGGCAGTCCGGCCACGTCCTTCATGCGGCGGATGCGTTCGATCATTTCCTCGGTCGGTCCGCCGCCGCCGTCGCCGTAGCCGTAAACGAGGGCGCTTTCGGCCGCGCGCTCGTTGTCCTTGAAATTCGTGTCGTGCTTGATGATGTCCTCGACCGTCGCGGACGCGTTGTAGGTATCAGTGGGCGGGAAATGAGTCAGTACGCGCGAGCCGTCGATGCCTTCCCAGAGGAAGGTGCTGCTGGTCGGCCGGTTGAACTGGTTCCAGGAGAGTTTTTGCGTGAGGAAAAACTCGATGCCCGCGCCGCGCATGATTTGCGGCAGCGCGCCCGAGTAGCCGAATACGTCCGGGTTCCAGAACTCGCCGCAGGTCACCCCCAGCTCCTTACGGAAGAAGCGCTGGCCCACGAGGAATTGCCGGACGAGCGATTCGCCGTTGGGGATGTTGCAATCCGGTTCGATCCACGTGCCGCCGACGGGAATGAACTGGCCCGCGCGCACCTTCGCCTTGATCTGCGCATAAAGGCGCGGATGCATTTCCTTCATCCACGCCCATTGTTGCGCCTGCGAGCAGGAGAACTTGTACTCCGGATATTTTTCCATCAGGCGCAGGGCCGTGGAAAAGGTGCGGTAACATTTGCGGCGCGTCTCGGCCAGCGGCCAGAGCCAGGCGGTGTCGATGTGGGCATGGCCGATGGCGGAAACCTCGTGCGTGCGGCCACCGTTCTTCGCAGCAAAGAATTTTCGGGCGATGGCGCGTCCCGCCGCGTAACTGGACGAGTCGCCGATGACCACGGCGTTGGTGATATCGTTGGCCGCGCGAAGCGCCTGGCCGAAATGGGCGCTCGTGGCCGGCAGGCGCTCCGCCATCTCCTTGATAATCGCGAAGTCCCAGAGCAGGTCCCAGACGGCATTGTCGCGCGTGACCAGCTCGGCGCGGCGCAGATGGCCCGTCGGATTAGCCTGGTCGGTCAGCTTGGCGTCGAAGCCGAAGAGGCCGTTGACCGCGGTCTCCACATAAAGGGTGCCAGTCTCTCCGCCACGCGCTTTTGAGGTCAGGCGGTAATGCGAGCGGATGCCCTCGATGCCCCAGTTATAACCGGTTAATCCCTGCAACGGCACACCGTCGGCGCTGAAGACGCAGCCTTCGGAGGACGTGTCGAAAAAAAGCGCGACCTCCCGGCCCTTCCACTCGCGCGGAATGCGGTAGGTGATCTTGAACCAATGGGTCGACCAGCGCGGGCCGAACTGCGTGTCGATCTGGGCCGGCTTGAACTTGCCCTTCATCGCCTCCGTGAACGGAATGCGATCGGGCGCGGAAAAGACGGTGAGCGATTTCAGCGGTTCGCTGTCGGGATGGAGCCGCGCCTTGAGCTCGTTGAAAAAGCGGATGAAACGTTCCTTGGTCTGGACGGGATGCTTGAGCATGGAAGGGCAATCGTAGAACGATGAAGCCGCTGCGCAAGGCGGGAAGGGCCGCGATAAGATCGCGCTTTGGCGCGCGTTCTACGTGGACTGCGTCCGCGGGACGATCGGCGGTCGCGTCACACCGTGGCGTTGCGCCTCGCGGTTGAGATGCGGCAGCAGATGCTCGAAAAGCACCTGCAGCGGAAAAGGCTTCAGCAGGCAGGGACAGTCCAGCGTGGACACGAAATCCTGAGTGCTGTCGCGCACGAGATCGCCGCTCATGAAGAGGAAACGGTTGCGGTAATCGGGATCGATCTCCGCGGCCCTCTCGTAAAGATGGGGACCATCGAGACCGGGCATGCGGATGTCGCTGATGACCGCGTCGTAGTGGCCCTTCTCCAGCAACCGCACCGCCTCGGCGCCGTCGTTCGCCTTGTCGACGGTGATATTTTGCATGTCGAGAAAATCGCTGATGGCGTCGACGATCGAAACCTCATCGTCGACGACGAGGATGCGGCCCTGCTTGACCGAGTTCCGCTCCGGCGGACGTGGCAACGGCTGCGTTTGCCGCGAATCGACGGTGAGATGCGCGGCACTGGCCACGGGCAGCTCGATGGTGAACACCGTGTTTCCCGGCGAGCTGCGCGCGTAGATGCTGCCGCCGTGGTTCTCAATCAGCGTGTGGGCGATGGAGAGGCCGAGGCCGGTGCCTTCGCCGAGTTTCTTGGTCGTGAAGAACGGATCGAAAATGTTCGGCAGGACGTGAGTGGGAATGCCGCTGCCGTTATCCGTGACAGTGATGACCACGCGCTCGCCCTGGCGCTTGGCGTCGAGGCGGATGATGCCGGGCTGGCCGCTTTTGGCGATCGCCTGCTCGGCGTTGTTGAGCAGGTTGAGCAGCACCTGCTGCATCTGCTGCGCGGTGACCGCAACCGGCAAGATCTCCGAGGTCGGTTCGGCGACGAGCTGAATGTTGTTCACGCGGAACTGGTACCGCTTCAGGTTCACGGCCTGCTTGATCAGCTCGTGCGCGTTGACCACCTCGCGCTGCTTGGATTCCTTACGGCTGAAGGCGAGGAGATTCTTCACCAGATCGGCCGTCCGCTTCGCTTCCTGCACGATCGTGCCGATGGAAGCCTCGTCGGCCGGTCCGCCACGATGAAGCGTGAGCAGCTGCGCGTTGCTCAGGATCGACGTCATCGGATTATTGATCTCGTGCGCGATGCCCGCGATCGTCTCACCGAGCGAGGCCAGCTTCTCCGACTGGATCAGGTGACGCTGCAACCGGTCCTGCTCGGTCACGTCGATGCGCGATTTGATGGCGAAGGCGGCAAGCTCCGCCATGAGCGTGACGTTGGAAAGCGTGAATTCGTCGAAGGAATCCGGACGCAGGCCGTCAAGATTGATCAGGCCCCAGACCTTTTCCTCCACGATGATGGGCACGACAAGCTCGGAGCGGACGTTATCGAAAAGGGCAAAGTAGTTGGGATCGACGCGTGTCTCGTTGCAGAGATAGGGCTTGCCGGTGAGCGCGACGTGGCCGGTGAGGCCTTCGCCCAGGCTGAGCCGGTGCATTTGCTTCTCCAATGTCCAGTTCGGGCCGCGCGTGGAGGTGATGACCAGTTTGCGCGCCTTGTGATCGATCGTGATGATCGAGCCATGCGCCGCCCGCCCCAAGTCGGACGAGTAGGTAAGCACCATCTCGAGAATCTCATCGACGCGTTTGCGTTGACGGATCGCCGTGAGCACCTCACGGATGGCGATGGCGACGGGATTGGATTCCATACGAGGGCTTACCGCGTACAGTTTAGCACATTTATAATTAGCGCGACTATTAAAATCCGAGGACCTTCAGGACATTCTCCGGTGTCGGTTCCACGACAGTGGCATCAACCATGCTCTGGTTCATGGCCGTATCGGGGTCTTTCAGGCCGTGGCCGGTGAGGGTCAGGGCAATCACGCTGCCGCGCGGGATGAGACCGCGCTGGCCCATGCGGAGCAGGCCCGCCACGGGTGCGGCGCTGGCAGGCTCAACGAGAAGGCCTTCCAGACGCGCGATCTTCGCGTAGGCGCTGAGGATTTCGGCGTCGGTCACGCTTTCGATCAGGCCGTTGGATTGCGTCACCGCCTCGGTCGCACCGGCCCAGCTGGCCGGGTTGCCGATGCGGATGGCGGTGGCGATGGTCTGCGGATCGGCAATGACGCGACCCTCCACAATAGGTGCGGCGCCTGCAGCTTGAAAGCCGCACATGCGTGGCAACGACGCCGTCTTGCCGTGCTGGTTGTACTCGCGATAACCGCGCCAGTAGGCGGTGATGTTGCCGGCGTTGCCGACGGGCAGGAAATGGAAGTCGGGCGCACGGCCGAGCACGTCGCAAATCTCGAACGCGGCGGTCTTCTGGCCCTCGATGCGCACGGGGTTGATCGAGTTGACGATCTCGACGCCGGGTTGCGCGCTGAGTTCTCGGACCAACCGGAGCGCATCGTCGAATGAGCCGTTGATCGCGATCATTTCCGCGCCGTACATGCGGGCCTGCGCGAGCTTGCCGAGGGCGATCTTTCCGTGGGGAAGGATGACGGCGCAGCGCAACCCGGCCCGGCTGGCGTAGGCGGCGGCCGAGGCGGAAGTGTTGCCGGTGCTCGCGCAGACGACGAGCTTCGCGCCATTGGCCACGGCTTGGGTCATGGCCGCGGTCATGCCGCGGTCCTTGAAGGATGCGGTTGGGTTCACCGCCTCGTACTTCAGGAAAAGCTCGAAGCCGCCGCCAGCTTCGGCTGCCAGCCGCGGAGCGGGAACGAGCGGGGTATTGCCCTCGAGCAGCGTGATGATTTTCGAGTCGGCGGCCAGCCAGTCGAAATAGGGCCGGTAATGCTCAAGTACGCCGGACCAGCCGGAAAGGGAGGGGGAATGCATCATGCGAAATCGGGGTAAGAGCGCGAGGTTAGAGACTCCCGCGAAAATAGTCGAGGCCCAGGGGGCGAGGAAAGTTCGTTGCGTCCCGTTCTTGCGCTGGTCGCGTGGTTTGATGATGATAAAGCGCTTCTTCGTGAAGCTTTTATGGTCCATCCCGGTTATCGCAAGCGAACCATCGTTCTTCTCATCCTGCTGCTGCTCGTCCGGTTCTGGTATGGCCAGACCTTCGAGCTCACGGGGCGGGAGGCTTTTCTCTGGCTCGAGAGCCACGGCGTCAACCTCAGCCCGGCCTACTGGGGCGGCGGCCCGCTGGTGCCGTTTCTCATCCGCGTGGGAACGTTCTTCTTTGGCGACACGGAACTGGGCGTGCGCTGGCTCGCTGCGGTCATCGCGTGCCTGACGGGTTTCACGCTTTTCTATCTCGCGCGGCATTGGTTCAACGCCCGCGCGGCGTTCTGGACGCTGGTGCTGTTCGTGGTCGTGCCCATGTACGCCTGGAAGCTTTCGTTCATGACGGAGGCGACGGCGAGCATTGGCCTGATGGCGCTGACTATGCTGGCGTTTTGTCGCGCGATCGAGGAGGACAAGCTCGCTTGGTGGCTGCTCGGCGGACTGGCCTGCGGGCTCGGGCTGCTCATCTCGCTGGCCAACGCGTGGTGGCTCGTCGGCCTGCTGCTCTATTTTCTGGTGGATCACGATCGCCGGCCCCGCCTGCGCGAACCGCTGCTCTGGACGACAATCATCTTTGCCACGTTGTTTCTCGCGCCAATTATTTGGTGGTGGCACGGGCCGCAGGTGGCCGACATCCGCCGCGCGCGCCTGGTCAACGACTGGCCGCTGAGCCACGCCTTTTCCGCCAATCAGGGCTTTCACTTCCTCGGCTTGGAGGCGTTTTATCTCTGCCCGCTTTTTCTCATCGTGCTGGCCGTGCTGCTGGTGCGACTGGGCCGTGCGGTGTGGATCGAGCCCCGGTACGCGCTGCTCGTCTGCCTCGCGCTGCCGGGATTGGTCTGGGAAAATTTCGCGGCATTTTTTCGCAATGGCCATTTCGAATTGGTCCCGGCTCTTTTCCTGCCGTTGGTTCTCCTGGCTGGCTGCTGCATGGAGAGAATCTCTGAAAATGAACGCAGTCGCCGCTGGATCTGGGGCGCGGTTTTTGTCGTCGCGGCGATCCAATCGCTGGCGGGTCTCAACCAATTTTATTTCACGAACGATGAGGGCCACGGCTGGAAAATCCAACGCCTGACCGGCGGGGAAAACGTCACCGGCTTCGACGCCAGCAAGCGGATGATCTCCTGGCGCAACCTGGCCGACCAGATGGGGCAGGCGCAGCGCGAAGCCGGTGCCAACCTCATCATCACCGATTCGATTTACACGGCCAGCGCGCTGAGCTTCTACATGCCGCGCAACCCGGCCATCTACGTTGAGGACGGCCCGGCGATCATCACGCAGTTCGACTTCTGGCCACACTATAACGAGGCGGCCTCGCCGAACGATTCGGCGCTTTACCTGACCCGCTCAAACGATGCCCAGCCGCCTGCGGAGCTGGTGAAAAATTTCGCCAGTATCGTGCAGATGCCCGATCCGCCCCTCCCGGAGTTCAAGCAGTCGTGGAATCTCTGGAACTGCCAGAAATTCATCGGTGATTCGCAGGCCACCGGCGCGACCGAAACCAGTCCCATGCGCGAATCCGATTCGCTGCCGAAATAGCCATGCCGACCGCCGCCGCCCTAGGCGATTTTCTCGAGTTTCTCCGCTTCGGCAGCATCTCGACCGACTCGCAGCACAAGGGTCAGGTTGATGCCTGCGCAGAGTGGTTGCGCGGCAAGCTCGCCACAGCCGGGTTGAATGTGCAGCTCCACGAAACGCCCGGACATCCGGTGGTGCTCGCGCATGGCCCGCGCCGGGAAGGCCGGCCGACAGTGCTGATCTACGGCCACTACGACGTGCAGCCGGTCGACCCGATCGAGCTTTGGAAACAGCCGCCATTCGATCCCGAGGTGCGCGACGGGCTGATCACCGCGCGTGGCGCGAGCGACAACAAGGGCCAGATTTTCGCGCATATCCTCGGCATCACCGAGACGCTGCACGAATCCGGCGACCTGCCGGTGAACCTGATTGTGCTCATCGAAGGCGAGGAGGAGATCGGCAGCCCGAACCTCGCGTCATTCCTGCGTGCGCATCGCGAGGAACTGGCCTGCGATGTCGTTGTCGTTTCCGATTCCTCAATGGTCGCACCGGGCAAGCCGACGTTCACCTACGGCCTGCGCGGACTGGCGGCGCTGGAACTCCATGTGACGGGACCGGATCGCGACCTGCATTCGGGCATCTTCGGCGGCGCGGTGGAAAATCCGGCCACGGTGCTGGCTCGGCTGATCGCCGGCCTGCATGACAAGAATCTCAAGGTGGCGATTGAGGGGTTTTACGAGGGCGTGCAACCGATCGCAACCTGGGAGCGGCGCAGCTGGCGCAAGCTTCCGCTCAATGACGAGGAGCTGCTGCGCATGACCGGGGCGCCTGCCTTGCGCGGCGAGAAAAAATTCAGCGCACTGGAGCGCATCTGGGCTCGTCCCACCGCCGAGGTCAACGGCATCGGTTCCGGCTATCAGGGTGAAGGAACCAAGACGGTGCTTCCGAGCAAGGCCATGGCCAAGCTGACGTTCCGCCTTGTGCCCGGGCAGGATCCGAAACGTATCCAGGAACTGGCGAGCACTTGGTTTCGCGAGCACGCGCCACCATCCGTGAAGTTGGAAATCGTGCCCGGTCATTCGGGCGAGCCCTACGTGGTCGATCCGCATGCGGGTTTCGGCGTCGCGGCGCAGAAGGCGCTCAAGCGCACGATCCGTGGTGAGAAGCTGGCGCTGATCCGCGAAGGGGGCTCGATTCCCATCGTGGCCGATTTCAAGAGCATCCTTGGCGCCGATACGCTGCTGCTCGGCTTCGCGCTGCCCGACTGCAACGCCCATAGTCCCAACGAGACGTTCCCGGTCGAGCATCTCGATCTCGGCATGCGTTTGAACCGATTTCTGCTGGAAGAGATCGCGAAGAGCGGGAAGCCGGGGAGTTAGACCAAATTACTAAATTACCAAATTTTCGACGGGGAATATAAAGGCGTCCTTCGCGGGATTTGCCTCCTTTTCTTCCCCATTCAGTAATTTAGCAATTTGGTAATTTGGTCAAAAATCAGCCTTCGGCGATTTCACATGCTCGGGCCGGAACCCGAGGCCGATCATGCGCGCGGGAATACGGCGCAGGATGGGAAAGCTCCTGAGCAGCCGCAAAGGAAACGGAAGCGTGATCGGGCGCGCATCGGCCAGCACGCGCTTGACCACCTTGTTCTGGATGAACACCTGCACGCGCTGGGTCATCTTCGTCGGCCATTCGCGGCGCTTCTGCACGGCGGCGAGATGATGTTCCTGGACCGAGCCGGCGCGCAGCGGGCCCGCGAGAAGGTTCGCCGTCGCCACCGCATCCTGGATCGCGAGATTGATGCCCACGCCGCCGATGGGCGACATGGCGTGCGCCGAGTCGCCGATGCAGAGCAGCCCCGGCCGATGCCATGTCTGCAGCCGGTCGACCTTCACCGTGAGCAACTTGATCTGGTCCCAGTCCTTAAGCTCGTCGAGGCGATTACGCAGAAACGGCGCGACCACGGCGAGATCGTCGCGGAAGGCGGACAGCCCGCGGCGTTTCACCGCATCGATCGTGCCCTTCGGAATGAGGTAGGCGCACTGCCAGTAGCTTTCGCGGTTAATCATGACGAGGAAATGTCCCGCCTTGATCCGGCCCAGCGTTTCAAGCGGGTCCTCCTCGCGGCGGGAGATTCGCATCCAAAGCACGTCCATCGGCGCGCCGATATCCATGACTTTCAGCCCGGCGCTTTGGCGAATGATGGAGGAGCGGCCGTCGGCACCCACGACCAGGTCGGCACGGAACTCGACCGGCCCCTGCAGCGACTTCGCGCGCACGCCGACGATCCGGCCGCTTTCCTCGATCAGGCCGGTCGCCTCAGTCTCCATGTGCAGATGGAAGGGCGGCAGCTTGCCCGCGTGTTCGCCGATGAAATTAAGGAAGTCCCACTGCGGCATGAGCGCGATGTAGGGGCATTTCACCGGCAAATGGGTGAAGTCGGCCATGATGACGTTTTCATCGCCGATTTGGCCGCCGACCCGTTTGACAACCTGATGCGGCCGGGCAAGAAAATCGTCGAGCAGCCCGAGCTCGTCCATGAGCTCGGTGGTGGACGGATGGACCGTGTCGCCGCGAAAGTCGCGAAGGAAATCCTTGTGCTTCTCGAGGACGGTCACGTCGATCCCCGCGCGGGCGAGGAGAAAACCGAGCATCATGCCCGCCGGACCGCCGCCGACGATGCAGACGTTCATGGCGAGCTCAGGTGGGGCGGCGCGCCGGGAGAAAAACTACTTCTTCTCTTTATGAAGGGTGCGGCGGCGCAGGTTCGGGTTGTACTTGAGTACTTCCAGGCGCTCCTGCTGCAGCTTCTTGTTCTTCGTGGTGAAGTAACGGGAGGGAGCTTTGCCTTCCTTGGCTGCTTCGGTGCATTCGAGAATAACTTGGTCGCGCATGAGAGTAATGGGTTGGGTCTGGAAGGTTATCCGACGCGCATCCGGGGTCAAGCCCCCTTATTCACCAAGTTCAGGGCGACAGGAACGGCTCGTCCGGCTCGTCGGTCGGCTTGACGGCCGTCACGTCGATTTCCGGAATCGGCTGGCCCATGGTCGAGGGGAACCGCGCGATGCCGGTGACGTCGAGCCACTGCTGGTCCTTCCACGGTCCGCCGAGCGATCCCGCCATCTTCACCGTGGCGGGTTGGGCGTCGGCCGCGCAGCACCACATGATCCAGCGCATCAGCTTGGGCGAATCTCCGGCGGAAAAAAGCCCGATGACATGCACAGCCCGACCGTCGAATTTTTTGATCATCGCGGGCGTGTGGCTGACGGTGATCAGGTCGGTCACCTGCATCGGCGCGGGCAGGTTCGGATCGGTATCGAGCGCATCCGTGACGCCCGCGGTGCTCATCTGCGGCAACGCCGCCACGCCGGCCGTGCTGGTGGAACGAAGGCTGGCCGTGGCGCTGGAAAGTCCGGCGGGCGAAAGCGCCGCTGCGGCCAACAGGGGCAAGAGCAGGACGAGCCACCGGCCAAGCTGGCGCCAGGTCGAGGCCACACGGGCCGCGTTCGCCTGGTAAAGCATCAGGTAAAGCGCGCTCAGGACGAGGAGCGCGCCGCCCGCGATGCCGACGTAGGAACGGAACATCGGGCTCAGGAGCCGGTTGATATGCCCGGCCAGCAGCGTGTGGAGCATCACCGTCGCCCACGCGCTCATGACGATGGCGGGCGCAAGAAAGAGAAGTTGGCGTTGAAGGCGATCGGTCATGGTCGGAACGAGTAGAGCAGGATGACGACCAACGTAGCTCCAAGCGCGCGCAACCACAAGCCGTGCACGAGCGACGGCTTAAAGGCGCTGCGGTACAGCCAGTAGAGCTTCAGGTCGATGAGCGGCCCCGCCACCAGGAAAGCGAGCTTGGCCGGAAGCGAGAACGGGGTGAACGCCGCGATGATGAACGCGTCAGTGGTGCTGCAAAGGCAGAGCAGTTGGGCGAGGAGGATGCCCGCCAGCGGCCCGAGCAGGATATTCTGGCCAATGGGCGCGAGGAGATTGCGGTTGAAGCCCGTGGAGAAAATCGCCGCGGCGGCTGCACCAATGATGAGAAAAAGCAGCACGCCGGTGAAGTCGCGGATGACCGAGCCGGTGAACTGCTGCAAGCCGCCCCACGACGCTCCCGCGCGCGGCGTGAGCACGAGGGTGGGATTCGGCGTCTGGTCAGTGCGTTTGCCGCCCATGAGGAAATCCGCGCGCAGCATCTGCTCGGGCCGCAGGCGCACGAACCAGAAGCCGAGAAAGACGAGCACGACCGCGCTGAAGAGAAAGCGCAGCAGGATCATCAGCCACGGGTCCTGGTTGCGGAAGGCGAGGTAGGTGCTGAACATGGCGAGCGGATTGAGCGCGGGCGCGGCCAGCATGTAGGTCAGCGACACGGCGGGTGGCACACCCTTGCGGATGAGCCGCTGCACGATCGGCATGGCGCCGCATTCGCAGAGCGGAAAGATGATGCCCGCGCCCATGGCGGCGAAGACGCCCTGCGCCTTGGAGCGTGGCAACCAGTCCTTGATCAGCCCCGCGGGGAGGAAGACGTCAACCAGCCCCGAGATGATCGCGCCGAGCAGCAGGAACGGCGCGCCCTCCATCAAGATGGCGAAGAACGAGAGCGCAACATCGGGCCACGAGATGCCGAGCGCGGGCGGTCCCTTGGAGGGGAGATCAAGTGCGGCGGCGAAGAACACAGTGTAACTAAAACGCGGTCACCTCGGGCTTGTCGAGACGACACGTGGAGATGTCGACGTTGTCATTCGAGCTCGTCGCCCGGAGGTCGATGTCTACCGCTCCGGCGCGTTCGGCGTCGGATTATGCGTCCAGTCGAACGCCTTCTTCTTCAGCGCGTAGAGATACCCGACGAAAAGAATCCCGATGAACGAGAACATGGAGAAGAAAATCCCGAGGCCGTGGAGCAGTTGCTCGCGATAGACGACCGCCCACGTGTACATGAACACGACCTCGATATCGAAGAGGATAAAGAGCATCGCGACGAGGTAGAACTTGATCGAGAAGCGCGAGTGGGTCGGTCCGATCGGGTCCTTGCCGCACTCGTAGGGCTGGTCCTTGGCGTAGCTGCGGCGGCCGCGCTTGCCGAGGAGGACCGAGGCGCCGAGCGTGGTGATCGCGAAGAGAATTCCCGCGACGATTTGCAGGAAAACCGGAACGTAATCCTGAGGCATGCGGCAACAATGGCAGACGATCAGTGCCCGGGCAAGCCCATGGTGGGGACGTGCGTCTGTGGCGTGGGGGTGAGCGTGCGCTGCGTGCCGGCGTTCCGCTGGTTGCCGATGCCGTCCATGGTCACCAGTGTCGTTTTCACGTAGAGCTTCGGCACCTCGAAGTAGCTGAGCTTGCCGTCGCGCTGCTTCACGTTGACGAGGGCGACGCGGGTCTTGCCTTCGTCCGCGCCCCACGTGATGAGGACCGGCGTGACGCTGCCCCGGGTCAGTGCGTCCCAGGCGACGAAAGTCAGCGGCGGCAGGAGATTGCGCACCGGGACGAGCGCCATCGGTTCATTCACGGCGCGCAGGGTCGCCACCGCTTGCTCGACCGGCGCGAGCAGGCCGGGTGTGCACCAGGCGTCGATGGTTTCGCCCGCGACTGTTTCGCCGCTCCAGTGAATGCAATCGAATCCCGCGATGCGTTTCTTTTCGGTCGTGGGATGCCAGACGTATCCTGAATCGTCCGAGCCCGAGGCGGCCGCCGCGGAGGCGTTGGTGTCAGCCGCGTTTGTGGTGGCGGGGAGGGTGGAACCGTCGTTGTTCTCCTCCATTAATTGCGGGCCGAGATCGCTCAGGCGCGAGGCGTAGCGCGTGGTGTTCTGCACGGCGTCGCGCACTTCCGGCCAGCTGAATTCCCACCAGGTGTAGTTGCTGTGCTCGAGGCCGGTGTAGTGCTGCGTCGGCGCATCGTAAATGAAACTCATGCGATCCGTCGGTACGTCGACGCGCGCCAAGCCGGGCGCCGAAACGACGGTGATCACGCGCTTGTCGCCATCCGCCTCGACGTTGAACGTGACGGCCTCGACAAAGGCCGGGGCAGCTTCGCGCGGAGCGGACTTATCGTCGGCGTGGGCGAGCAGCGGCGCTAAGGCGAAGGAAAGGAGAAGCAGGGGGCGGGAATTCATATCGGTCGCATTGATCAAAGATCGTCCCTCGAAAGTTGTCGAGGTGGCAGAGAACGGAAACTTTCAGCGGACATCTTCGCCTCACGTCGACTCGATAAAGCTTGGGTCAGCGGGCCGCTGCTGCTTGAGCGTGAGTCGCGCGCCGAAGAGCGCCGTGCCGATGCGCACGCTGGTACTGCCTTCCTCGATCGCGATGGCGAAATCGCCGCTCATGCCCATCGAGAGCACCGGAAGTTTCAGGCCGGTCTCGCGCTCCAGCGTATCGCGCAATTCGCGCAACGCGGCGAAATGGGGCCGGGATTCCTCCGGCTCGTCGGTGTAGGGCGCGATCGTCATGAGCCCGCGCAGGCACAGGCGCGGCAGTCCATTGATCGCATCGGCCAGTTCGCGCGCGGTTTCCGGCGTGCAACCGAACTTCGAGCTCTCGCCCGCCACATTCACCTGCAGCAGCACGTTCTGGATCTTGCCGACCGGCTCGGCCCGCTGGTCGAGTTCCTGCGCGAGTTCAAGGCGGTCAACCGAATCGATTGAATCGAAGAGCTGCACTGCCAGTTTGGCCTTGTTGGTCTGCAAATGGCCGATGAGATGCCACGCCCCGCGCTCGAGTTCCGCGATTTTCCGCGCGGCTTCCTGCACCTTGTTCTCGCCGAAGGTGTGCAGTCCGGCGCGCATGGCCTCGCGGATGATTTCCACCGTCTGGGTCTTGCTGACGGCGATCAGCTCAATGTCGGCGGGATCGCGGCCCGCGCGCTTGGCGGCGTCGGCGATTTGCTCCTGCACCTGTTCCAGACGTGTCGAAAAATCTTCCATTCACCGTGATGTTACCGCGCCGCCGCCGCGCTGTCATTCTTCTGAATACGCCCTCGTTACGATAATGAAAACTTAAGTGTTGACGTGCTATTAGCCAAGCTTATGATCCCTTTTCATGCAGGTTGAGTCCTTTAAAGTTTTTCGCGATCTCGTGGAATCGCGCAGCTTCAGCAAGGCGGCCTCGCTCAACTTTATCACCCAGTCGGCGGTGAGCCAGCAGGTGCGCGCGATGGAGGAACGGTTTCGCGTGCCGCTGATCGAGCGGAGCAACAAGCGCTTCGGCCTCACGCGTGAAGGCGAGCTGCTTTACGACGCGAGCAAGCAGATCGTTTTCCAGGTCGATTCGCTGCAGCACCAGCTTTCCGAGATGCGCAATGTCATCTCCGGTACGATCCGGCTCAGCACCGTTTACAGCATCGGCCTGCACGAGCTCCCGCCCTACCTGAAGAAATTTCTGCGCGAGTTTCCCAGCGTGAATGTGCACGTCGAGTACCGCCGCTCCAACCAGGTCTACGACGAGGTCGGGGAAGGGACGAGCGACCTGGGTCTCGTGGCGTTTCCGATCCAGAAAAAGATGCTCAAGGTCGAGCCGTTCCGGAAGGACCGGCTGGTGTTGATTTGCGTGCCGAACCACGAACTGGCTAAGGAGACCGATATTGTCGTCGGGCGGCTGAAGAAGGAGAAGTTCATCGGCTTCGAGCCCGACATCCCCACGCGCAAGGCGGTCGACAAGATTTTCCGCGAGGCGGGCATGGAGCTCAATCCCGTGATGGAATTCGACAATATCGAGACGGTGAAGCGCGCGGTCGAAATCGGCGCGGGCGTGTCCATCGTTCCGCGTGCGACGGTCGAGCAGGAGGTGCGCGACGGCACGCTGGCCGCCGTCGAGTTCGCCGGGCAGCCCTATTACCGGCCGCTGGGCATGATCTATAAGTCGGGCCGGGTTCTTTCGCCCGCGATGAAGCGTTTCCTCAACGTGCTCAAGGAGCCGCTGGATTTGCCGGGCTCGGTCGCCATTACGACGTGAGCCTTAAGGGCCTGTCCGTTACGGGCAGCCCCTCGGCAACTTTTCTCGACGGCGAAGAATAGTCGTACCAGTCTTTCTTATGACCTTCATCCGCCGTGCCCATCTCTATCTCGGCTGCTTTTTCGCACCGATGCTCGTCTTCTTTTCCGTCTCCGGCATCTGGCAGGTCTACGGCATCCAGTGGGCCGATCAAAACAAGCTCCTGCGCCTTCTCTCCACCATCCACATGGGGCATAACCTGCATTCCAAGGATCCCCATCCCTTTACGCTCACGTCGCCCTATCTGGAATTCTTTGTCGCCGTCATGGCGGCCAGCTTGGTCCTTAATATCATTCTGGGCGTCGTCATGGCCTTCCGCTTCGGCCGCGGCACGCTCGCCCTCGCCAGCCTGGCCGCCGGCGTCCTCGTCCCGGTGGTGATCATCCTTCTCTTCGCTCACACTGTCGTGTGACGAATTTGGTCAGGCCGCCAGCGCTTCCTTAATGAGCGGTTCCACGCCGGAAATGTTTTTCAGGAGTTCCGGCGGGATCGCATGGCGCTGGGCCAGGAACGCGGGAGTGGAAAAACTCGCCCAGACTTTGCCGGACTCGTCCTGCCAGACCAGAATCTTGAGCGGGAGATCCAACGCCAGCAGGGGACGTTCGATCATCAGCGGCGTGCCCGCCTTTGCATGACCGAAGATCAGGACATGCGCATCCCGCATTTGTAAACCCGCCTGCCGCGCTCCGGCGGCATGGTCGATGTGAGCGAAAAGGGTCAGCTTTTTGGTCGCGATCATGGCCTTGAGCCGGGAGAGCGTGAACTCGACCGAATGGGGGCTCTCGATCGAGAAGATGCCGGCAGAATCGTTGGCCATACCTGATGTTAAAAGACGGAATACGCCCCTGCCACGTTAAAAGAAAATCCGGACGGATCATGCTTAACATCCGTCTCGCCCTTGGGCGGGGCACTCCCTAATGTCGCAGCATGGCCGGTTCCTATTTTCTCACCACGGCGATTGACTACGTCAACAGCGCGCCGCATCTCGGTCACGCCTATGAAAAGGTGCTGGCCGACTTCTTTGCGCGGCATGAACGCAGCCTCGATCGCGACGTGCTATTCCTGACCGGCGTCGACGAGCACGGCCAGAAAGTGCAGCAATCGGCGCAGCGCGAAGGCGTCGATCCGCAGGAATTCTGCGACCGGATGAGCGCGCATTTTCAGGCGCTGCATAAGAGCCTGGGCGTCGCCTCGTCGCAGTTCGTCCGCACCACGAATCCGCATCACAAGGAAGTCGTGCGCGCCTGGCTGCAGAAGCTGCACGATCGCGGCGAAATCGTTTTCCAGGAGCATGAGGGTCACTACAGCGTGCGGCAGGAGCAGTTCGTCACCGAAAAGGACAAGGTCAACGGCGAATGGCCGGAGATTTTCGGCGAGGTGGTCCACACGAAGGAGCCGAATTACTATTTCCGGCTTGAGCCCTACCGCCAGCGCCTGCTGAAGCATCTGGAAGAGAATCCCGATTTCATCGTCCCCGCGTTTCGGCGCAAGGAACTGCTCGGCGCACTGGCGGAGCCGCTGGCCGATCTCTGCATCTCGCGTCCGAAAAGCCGGCTGGCATGGGGCATTCCGCTGCCATTCAACGAGGATTACGTCACCTACGTCTGGTTCGACGCCCTGGTGAATTACTACTCGTTTGCTGCGCCCGACGGCGTGCAGTGGTGGCCGCCGGATTTACAGATCATCGGCAAGGACATCCTCATTCCCGCGCACGGCGTCTACTGGACGATCATGCTTTTCGCGCTTGGACTCGAGTTGCCGAAGCACCTCCTCGTCCACGGATTCTGGACCAACAGCGGTGCGAAGATCAGCAAGTCGGACGCGAAATCGCTGGTCGATCCGGTGCCCTATATCGAGAAGTACGGGCCCGACGCACTGCGCTATTTCGTCTTGCGCGAGATGGTGTTAGGCCAGGATGCCGATTTCTCCGACGACAGGTTTGAGGTCCGCTACACGTCCGAGCTCGCGAAGGGCCTGGGCAATCTCACCAATCGGACGCTCTCGATGATCGGGCGTTATCGCGAGGGCATCGTGCCGAATTACGACGGCTTCCATCTCACCGAGGCGGAAGCTGATCTCCGCTCGGACGCGGTGGTCGAGGAATACCGGCAGGCGGTGAACGATTTCGCGCCGCATCTGGCGTTGCAGGCCGTCTGGAAATTTGCCCAACGCGCGGACAAGTACGTCGAGGAGACCGCGCCGTTCCGGCTGGCGAAAGATCCTGCGCAGGCCAAGCGGCTCGACGTCGTGCTCGGCCATCTGGCTGAAAGCGTGCGACGCCTCTCGGTGCTCGTGCAGGCGGCGCTGCCGTTCACCGCCGAGAAGATGCGCGCGCAACTCAATCTCCCGACCACCCCGGCGCGGCTGGAAGAGGCCCGTTTCGGCAACTCGCTGCGCGGTCACGCGCTCGGCCAACCAGCACTCCTGTTCCCGCCGCTCGAGGAAAAGCCCAAGGCCTGACGGCATGAACGTCACCGACGTCTCCCCCATCCCGACGGACCAGCCCAACTATGTGGGGGCGCTGGAGCTTCTTTTCGTCCTGCTCGCGCTGATTTGTTTTGTGCGGGTGGCTGGGTACACCGTGCGGCAGATGCGGCAGCATACGCTCGTCGGTAACTTGCGGTCGCCGGACACATTCCCCGTGGCGCCGCTGGGGGGCGCCCTTTTCGCCGGCAGCGTCATCCTGCTTTTTTTCGCACAGTCGTTCATCTGCTACCTGCTCGTGATCGCGGGTATCTGGGTCTTCCTGACCGTTGCGCAGCGCTCGGCGGAATATCAGTTCGGCCTGTCCCGCGTCAGCGCGTTCAATCTCGTGCGTTGGAGCCTGGTCATCTGTGGCGCGGTCTTCTTTGTCGAACTGCCGCTCTCCCACGTGATCGACCGGCTAATGACGTGGCTGCAGGTCCCCCATCCACCCCAGCAGGCGGTGGAGCTGTTCCGCCAGATTCGCAGTCCCGAGGAGATCATGCTTTTCATGCTCAACGCATCGCTGGTCGTCCCGCTGATTGAGGAACTTTTCTTTCGCGGATTCCTTTACTCCTTCCTCAAGCGGTTCACCTCGACTTGGGGGGCGATCATTCTCAGTGCGGGCATCTTCGCCTTCGCCCATCAGAACCTGGCGTCGGTGGTGCCGCTCTGGATGTTGGGCGTCGTGCTTGCGATTGCCTACGAGCACACCGGTTCGCTGCTGCTGCCCATGTGCATTCACGGCTGCTTCAACTTCATCACCGCGGTGAGCCTGCTCATCGACAAGAGCACCTCGTGAAGGCGAATTCGCTGGCTGGTCTTGGCGAGGAGGGCCTGTTGCATCTCCTGACCGGTCGATGGAAGAACACGAGCCGCGACGTCCTGATCGGCGTGGGCGACGACTGCGCGGTGTTGCGCGGGGAGGGTCGCTCGCTGCTTTTCAAAACTGATGCCGTGGTCGAAGGCGTCCATTTTAATGCGCGTACGCCGGCTGCGCTGATCGGGCGCAAGGCGCTGGCGCGCGTGCTTAGCGACATCGCGGCCATGGGCGGCGTGCCGCTCGCCGCGTTGGTGACGCTCGGCTTGCCCCGCGACGCCTCGCCCCGGCGTCTTGCTTCCATTTATCGCGGCATGGAAAAGATCGCGCGTGACTATAAGGTCGCCCTCGTGGGCGGCGAGACGACCCGCGCGAAGGAACTTTTTCTCAGTATCGCGCTGCTCGGCGAATGTCGCGGCGTAAAGCCGGTGCTCCGTTCCGGCGCGCGGGCGGGCGATCTGATCTTCGTCACGGGCCGGCTTGGTGCGACCCAGGCGCGGCATCATCTCACCTTCATCCCGCGTCTGGCCGAAGGCCAGTGGCTGGCGCGTCACGGCGCGGCCACCGCGATGATGGACCTGAGCGACGGCCTCGGCGCCGATCTGCCACGACTCGGGCGCGCGTCCGGTCTCGGTTACGAAATCGATCCTACAGCCATTCCGCGAGCACGCGGCGCCTCGCTGAAGGCCGCACTCAATGACGGCGAGGACTTCGAGCTGCTCTTCACGGTCAGCCCCGCCCGCGCGGAATGGCTAAAAAAGAAGTGGCCATTCGCCACCCCCGTGCATTGTATGGGGACGATGCGGAAAGGCCGTGCCACCGCTTTTGCTCATGGCTTTGACCATTTTAAACAGCGTGGAGGCCGCCCAGGCCTTCGGGGAAGGGTGGGCAGCTGACTTGAAAGGCGGCGAGGTCTTCGCGCTCAGCGGCGTGCTGGGCGCGGGAAAGACGCAACTGGTCAAGGGCTTGGCCCGGGGCCTTGGCTATCGTGGCCACGTCACAAGCCCGACCTTCACGCTGGTCAACGAGTACCTCGGCGGCCGCCTGCCGCTGTATCACATCGATCTTTACCGGATCAACAGCGAGAAGGAAGCGCTGGGGTTTGGCATCGAGGAGTATCTGCCCATGGCCGGCGGCGTCACGGTGATCGAATGGGCCGAGCGTATCAGCGACCTGCTTCCCGCCGACGCGCACCAATGGGAAATCCAAGTGGCAAGCCTGACCGAACGCATTATACGGAATCTACGCGATGCTTGATTTAGCCATTGAAACATCAACTTCCCATGGAAGTATAGCGCTCGGTAACGATAAAGTTATCGTACAATCGATTGATCTTGGGTTGGCCCAACGTCACTCGGCATCTCTCTTTCCCGCACTAACGCGACTCGGGCTGCCTCGGCTCAAGATTCGCCGGATCGTCGTGGGAATCGGCCCTGGTTCGTTTTCCGGGATTCGCGTGGGCATTGCGGCCGCGCAGGGAATTGCCTTGGCGCAGGACGTGCCGGTCGTCGGCATCTGCAGCGCCTGGTCCATCGCGGTCCAATTTCCGCAGATCACGCGCCTGGGTGTTTTCGCCGACGCCAAGCGGCGCGAGGCCTTCTGTACGGCGTTTGCAAACGGAGAGATCGAGCGCGAAACCTATCTGCTGCCCATGGTCGATCTGGAGGACCACACCGCCAAGTTCACCCTGGCCGTGAGTGCTGAGCCGCTGCCGGGTATCGCCACACGGGTCTATCCGCGTGCGCGCGACCTGCTCAGCTTTCCCGAATCCTTTCCCGGCTGGGTCCGTCAACAGCCGCTTGAACCTATCTACCTGAGGGAGCCGGTCGTTCCGCTGCCGAAAAAAAACAATGCCCCATCGCCGCTGCTGGGTTGAAATCGACGGGCGCGCCCTCCGTCACAATCTCAAGGTCATTCGCGGACTGATCCCGCGCACCACCAAGGTGCTCGCGGTGGTCAAGGCCAACGCCTACGGGCACGGACTCGTTCCCACCGCGCGGGAGTTCCAGGCGCTCGGCGTCGACTGGCTCGGCGTGGCCAACGTGGCCGAGGGCATGTCGTTGCGCCACGGCGGCGTCACGCGGCCCATCCTGCTGTTGAGCGCCACGCTGCCCGCGGAGATGGCCGACGCCGTGCAGCACCGGCTGACGCTTACCCTGTCCTCCGTGGAAGAAGCGCGGGCGCTGGCCGCCGTTGCCCGCGTGACGGGTCGGCCGGCTGACGCCCACTTCAAGATCGACACCGGCATGGGACGCCTGGGCGTATGGCATCGCGAGGCCGAGGCGGAACTGCGGGCGGTCATGGCCATCAAAGGGGTCGCCATTACGGGGCTATGCACCCATTTCGCCGCCGCGGACGAGGATGCCAAGCTGACCCGCGCGCAGTGGCGCGCCATCACGCCTTTTTTCGAGGCGCATCCGAAGCTGCTCTGCCACGCTGCGAATAGTCCGGCCGTCACGCACGGCTACGGTTTTCACGCCGGGATGGTACGCGCCGGGCTGGCGCTTTACGGCGTGCCGCCGCATCCGCGCTGCGGACGGCTGGGCCTGCGACCGGCCTTGGCTTGGAAAAGCCGCATCGGCCTGCTACGCGATGTCGGTTCCGGCCGCACGATCAGCTACGGCGCGACGTATCGCGTGCCCTCACGGCAGCGTCACGCCATCGTCGCGATGGGTTACGGGGACGGGTATTTCCGTGCCCACAGCGGGGGCGGCCATCTGCTTATCGGCGGCGCTCTCTGCCCGATCCGCGGCCGCGTGACGATGGACCAGATCGTCGTCGATGTGACGCGGGTCCCGCGCGCGCGCGTCGGCGCTGAAGTCGTCGCGCTCGGCACGCAGGGCGGAAAATCAATTACCGCAACTGAACTCGCGAAGCAGGCCGGCACGATCCCGTGGGAAATTCTCACCAACATCGGGGCGCGGGTTCCGCGGATTTATCATTATTTCCAGAGCGAGAAGGGAAGTTAGAAGCTTGAAGGAAGAAGGACTGGGTGAGGCGCGCGTGCCTTCCGGTCTTTCACTTCCACCTTCCATCTTCTAATTTCCACCTTTCCTATGTCCCCCGACCTCAGCGCGCTGCGTAAGCGTTGGATTCATCGCCCGCCCGAGCCGGGCGTGATGGAACTGGCGCGTGCCCACACCTTGCATGCGCAGGTCGCGTCGCTACTCTGGCAGCGCGGTCATCGCGAGGCCGAGCAGGTGCGGGCCTTCCTTGATCCGCGGCTGCAATCGCTGGGCGATCCGTTTTTGCTGACTGATCTGCGCCGTGCGGCGGAACGGATCCAGCGCGCCATCGCCGCGCGCGAGCGAACGGTCATCTTCGGCGACTACGACGTGGACGGCATCACCTCGACCGCGCTGTTGGCGCGTGTGATCCGCAAACTCGGCGGCGAAGCGGCGACGTTCCTGCCGCTGCGCATGGAGGAAGGCTACGGGCTCTCCCAGGACGGCGTGGAACGCTGCGTCGAGGAGCACAAGCCGCAGTTGCTCATCGCGGTCGATTGCGGCACGACGGCCGCGAAGCAGGTCGCGTGGCTGAATGAGCGCGGCATCGACGTGATCATCATCGACCACCACGCGCTGCCCGTCGAGTTGCCCGCTGCGCACGCGCTGGTTAATCCACAGCGTGACGGGCGGCTCGACTACTTCGCGAGTGTGGGACTCGTCTTCAAGGTCTGTCACGGGCTGCTCAAGCTGGCCGGCCCCGGTGCGCTCGATCTGCGTGATTATCTCGATCTGGTCGCGCTCGGTACCGTGGCGGACATCGTGCCGCTCATTGACGAGAATCGCGTGCTGGTCCGTCGCGGTCTGCGGCAACTGGAGAACAGTCGCTGGGCCGGCGTGCGCGCGCTCGTTGAGGTCAGCCAGATCAGCCGGCCGATTACGGCGCAGGACGTCGGCTTCCGGCTCGGGCCACGACTCAATGCCAGCGGCCGGCTCGGCGATGCCATGCGTTCGCTGCGGCTGCTGGAGACTGACGATATTGGCGAAGCGATGGCCCTCGCTTCCGAACTGAACCGTGACAACCGCGAGCGCCAGGTGGTCGAAATGGACACGTTGCAGCAGGCGCAGCTGCAGCTCGACCAGACTTACGCGCCCGAGCGCGACTGGGGCATCGTGCTTTCCGGCGCAAATTGGCATTGGGGCGTTATCGGCATCGTCGCCTCGCGCGTGCAGAAGCGGTATCACCGGCCGACCATCGTCATCGGCTTCGACGAGACTGGGCTGGGGAAGGGGAGCGGACGCAGCATCGACGGCATCTCCATCATCCGCGCGCTGCATGATTGCTCCGAGCACTTGGAACTTTTCGGTGGGCACGACATGGCGGCGGGACTCAACATCCGCGCGGACCGAGTGGACGCCTTTCGTGAGGCCTTCTGCCGGCATGTGCGCGCGAATGCGGGCGACGAGGTTTTCCAGTCCACGCTGGAATTGGCCGGAACGATCTCGCTCGGTGAGGTGAGCGACGAACTTTTCGAGCAGGTCGATGCACTTGCTCCGTTCGGCCGGCATAATCCCGAGCCGATCTTTCTTTTTGATGGGCTCATCTGCACACGGCCGCCGAAGCTTTTTGGGAAAAATCACGTGAAGCTTTTCCTGCGCGGCGAGCGCGGGGACATCGAGGCCGTCGGCTTCGGCCTCGGCGAGCACGACTGGTCGAAGGCGCCCGCGCAGCTCGCCGGCGTGCTCGACTGGGACGACTACCACGATCGCGTCCAGATTCGGATCATGGATTGGCGATGATTTCCTCCTGTAGCGCCGGTCTATGACCGTCGCCGGTTGTATTAAAGGAGTTTTTTCAGGACGGATTTTTAGACCAAATTACTAAATTGCCAAATTTTTGAACAAAGGATCGTCGAACGATCACGACGAGATTAGTTCTCACATCCGTAATTTAGTAATTTGGTAATTTGGTCTAAAACATTCCGTTAATTCCGTCGTATCGTTAATCAGCAACATGCCGTCTCAATCTCCGCCGCTTTCCAGCATCATGGGCATCGGGCCTCAGCGCGCGGAATTGCTGGCCAAGCTCGGTCTCGTCACGCATGACGACCTGCTTCATTACGTCCCGCGCCGGCATGAAGACCGGCGGCATCTCACGCCGTTGAGCGACGCGCAGGAAGGCGCGGCGATCACCGTGCGCGGCAAGGTGCACCAGGCGAGGGGAGTGAAGTGGGGCGCGCTGCGGCTGGAGGCGACCGTCGCCCCGGCCGGAGTGACGCGCAAGGAGGACATCGTCATCGCTCGCTGGTATGCGTTCCGTCCCTGGGGCGTGAAGGAAGGGTGCGAGCTGTTCCTTTACGGCCGCGTCTCGCGCGACAAAAAGGGCCATTGGGTGATGAAGCAGCCGGAGTACGAGATCATCCAGGAGGATGCCGAGTCCTACATCCACATCGATCGCGTCGTGCCGATTTATGCGCTGACCGACGGTCTGACCCAGCGCGTCATGCGCCGGGTGATGTTCGAGGCGACGCAGAAGACGCCGTTCGCCGTGCCGTCATTCTATCCTGAGCCGCCCGGCCTGATGCCGCGCGAGGAGGCATTTCGCGTCATTCACTTTCCCGAGTCACTCGAGCGCGAGGAGCAGGCGCGCCAGCGGCTGGCCTACGACGAATTCTTCGTCCTGCAATGCGTGGTTGCCCAGCGGCGGTTGAATCGCGTCACCGGGTTTCGTCCCCGACCCAATGCGGTCAGCAAGGAGTTGAGTACGGCGTGGCTCAAGTCACTTCCATTTCCATTGACCGGCGCACAGAAGCGGGTCATGGCGGAGATCGATGCCGATCTCGGGCAGGGACCGCCCATGAACCGGCTGCTCCAGGGCGATGTCGGCTCGGGCAAGACGTTCGTGGCCATCTACGCCATGCTGCGCGCGGTCGAGGCGGGCGAGCAGGCGGCGCTGATGGCGCCGACACAGATCCTCGCAGAGCAGCACGCACTGAACCTGCGCCGCTGGCTGGAGCCGCTCGGCGTGCGCATCGATCTTTTCACCGGCAACACGAAGAAGAAAACGGACCGGCTGCGAGGAGGGGAGCTCGATCTCTTCAACTCGGCTAAAGCGGCCGCAACGGCCGCGCCGAAGCGCTCGATCGTCATCGGCACGCACGCCCTCCTCTACGACAGCTACGCGGCGGACCAACTCGGCATGATCGTCATCGACGAACAGCACAAGTTCGGCGTGCTGCAGCGGCTGGCGTTGAGCCGCAAGGGCCGGAATCCCGACATCCTCGTCATGACCGCCACGCCGATTCCGCGCACGCTGGGCATGACCGTTTATGGCGATCTCGACGTGTCGATCCTCGACGAGCTGCCGCCGGGCCGCCAGCCGATCGTGACCAAGTGCCGTTCCACGGCCGAGCTGGATAAATTCTGGGTCTTCCTGCAAAAGCAGGTCGGCGAGGGCCGCCAGGCCTACGTGGTCTATCCGCTGGTGGAGGAATCAGAAAAAGTCGACGCGAAGTCGGTCAAAGTCGAGTTCGAGCGGCTCAAGACCGTGCTGCCCGGCATCCGGCTGGGACTGCTGCACGGCCAGCTCAAGGGCGACGAGAAGGAGCAGGTCATGAACGATTTCCGCGCCGGCAAAATCCAGGTGCTGCTGGCCACGTCGGTCATTGAGGTCGGCGTCGACGTGCCGAATGCGACGCTGATGCTGATCGAGAACGCGGAACGCTTCGGCCTGGCGCAGCTGCACCAGTTGCGCGGGCGTATCGGGCGCGGCGAGCATCCGTCCTACTGCGTGCTGGTCGGCGAGCCGAAAAGCATTGAGGGTTGGCGGCGGCTCAAGATCATGGAGGAGACCAGCGACGGTTTCCGCATCGCCGAGGAGGATTTCAAGATTCGCGGGCCGGGCAACATCTTCGGCACGGAGCAAAGCGGTCTGCCGCCGCTACGCTTTGCCAGCCTGGAGCGCGACTTCAACCTGTTGAGCGACGCCCGCGTCGGCGCCGACCGGCTGATCAAGGACGATCCCGCGCTGGCCGCATGGCCCGAGCTGCGCGAGAAAATGGGCAGCGCGCAGGTTGTCTCGCTCGTCGCGGTGAGCTAGGAAGACATCATGAGCACCATCTTCTCCAAGATCATCTCACGCGAAATCCCGGCCCGGATCGTCTACGAAGACAACCGCTGCCTGGCTTTCCACGACGTCGCGCCCCAGGCGCCAGTCCATATCCTCGTCATCCCCAAGAAGGAAATTACGCGCGTGGGCGCCGCGCAGGCCGAAGACGAGGCGCTGCTGGGCCATTTGATTTTCGTCGCGCAGTCGGTGGCGAAGGAACAAGGCCTGCATGACACCGGATTCCGGTTGGTCATCAATCACGGGCACGATGGAGGCGAGTCGGTGCCGCATCTGCATGTCCATGTGCTCGGCGGCCGTCCCTTGGGCTGGCCGCCGGGCTAGGGAAGCCGCGCAGGCTAGACAGAATTGCGTATTTTCATCGAAGCCTCTGCCAGCTGTTCGATGCGGTTGCCAAGCTGGCCGGTGGGTTCCTTATCCGCGGTGAAGTCGCCGCCTTGAGCGTAGACGAACCGGGGAATGATCAGGCAGCGAAAATCGAGCATCAGGCTGTTCGCGAGGCCCATGATGGACATATAGCTCGAAGCGCCGCCAGCCGCGCAGAGGAACCCGACTGTTTTGTTCTCCCAAACCTTGCCGGTCAATTCGAGGAGGTTTTTCGCCGCAGCGTTCCCGTCGTAATTATAGATCGGCGTGGCGAGCACGATGACGCGGGCGGCTTGGATCATGCCGGACAGCGTGGCGACGTGCGAATGACCGTAAGCGGCCTCACCATCACAAAGAGGAAGCACGAACTCGCGCAAATCGACCAGCACTGCAGGTGCGCCTAGGCGCTCGTAAGCTCCCAGCAAGGTGATGGCCATAACGCGGCTTAAGCTTGAGGTGCGCAGCGAGGCGGAAATGATGACGTATTCGGGAAAGGTCTCAGGCATGGGGAATCGTAGCACTGGTCGGAAATGATGCGAATGACCTGATTCCAAGCATCGAGCAGACCAGCAGGCCGTCTAGCCCTCTAATCCATGACTCTTTATATTTCGCACAATATATGTTGTATGAAACCGCATGCTAATCGATCCATGCCACCTTGGCGGTCTCATACAACATAGCGTTGTGCTGAACCCGGGGCCGCATGAGCCCAGCCGCCCCTTGCCGCGCCGGAAGCTTCCACCCGGGACGACCCAAGCCTCGGGGGCCTTGCCAACCGGCCCGCGCCAACGCGCGCGGTGCCCTGGCTGATCCGTACCGGTGTTCGCGTTGTCACGCCGGTTGCGCCCCTCGCTCATGTCGTCGTCCCGGTGGGTTGATATTCGGCGCGGCGGGCAGCCGGGTCATGTCGCCGTGACGGTGGAAGTGGTAAAGTTGAGCGCTTAACTGCGCCGAGCCCCCGTGAGGACTTGCTCCTATGTCGAACCCCGTGGGGCATTGTCTATATTTAAACAAGGTTAGTGCGCTGGGGCGGCGGCCTCGCTCCGCTCGGCTCGTTCGCCGCCCGCGCACATTGCCGTTTTAAGCATGACGTGCCCGTACGGGGCAGAACCAGCGCCAGCCCGCCTCCTTGGGGTCGATTTTTTGGGCTACTACTTTCCCTGCCTTTTTGCTCGCTCTCGCTCGCGGCTTCGCCTCGCTTTTTTGGGCACCGGATTACCGATAGTTGAGCGCTTAACTTTTGCGAGCTGTCACAGGTTCTGCGTCGACCGAGGCTGATGGAAGTCAGCCGCGCGCCCGCCGACGGCCCGCACCCAAGGAGAGCCGCATCGGGCGCGCGGGGAAGATGTTTTGAGACACACCCGTGGGAAACACAGCAAAGACCTCGCCCTAGGCCCTGCTGGGCCTTGGGCGAGCACGGCGCTCGTGCAGACCAGGGTGACATTCCGAGACTGCGGCCCTCATCGCCGGGCGGGCTAGAGAGAGAGATTTTGAGAGGTAAAACCGCGCCGACCACCCCTCGGCGCTCTCGACCGTCCATGGCTTGCCCCGGCTTCGCACAACGTACCCATTGTATGAAATTCACAAGGGAATGGCGTAATAGGAGGCTCCAGCCCGGTATTGGGCCCTTCCCCTCAGTCGGATTGACATTCCCTACGCCGCGCGGACAAGCTCCACCATGCTCCATATTATCTGGTCGATCATCGTCGGATTCATCGTTGGGCTCATCGCGAACGCCATCATGGGATATCATATGGGGTTCTGGCTGACCGTGGGCGTCGGCGTGGGCGGATCGATTGTCGGCGGCTTGATCGCGCGGATTTTCTCCAAGCCCAAGGATGGTGCGCTTTTTCATCCGGCCGGCTTTTTCTTGTCCATTGTGGGCGCGATCATCCTGCTCGTCATCGTCGGATCCCTGAATCATTCCGCCTGACGTCCCGCGACCGACTCGTCCTTTGACTCAATCGGCTCGCGTGGCAGGATCACCGCGTGAATCGTCACGTCTCGCTTTTGCTTTTTCTGGTCATCGTGGTGGGAACCACGATGGCCGGTGGCTGGCTGCGCCTTAACTTCGCGCAGGAATGGTGGCCGCAACCGGCGGCGCACGGCCTGCGCCCATTCCCGGTTGAGGCCGACTGCTATTCGCAGCTCGCCCGGGTGCAACGCATCCTAGATGGCGGCAAGCTCATCCAGAATCACTTCACGGTCGAGAACTG